>ERZ795062.743-NODE-743-length-25511-cov-50.067135_pt1 | contig 25511 bp, 26 predicted proteins | sample MGYA00375146_ERZ795062 | MGnify/ENA primary metagenome ERZ795062 (study PRJEB30191, sample SAMN05720281) | activated sludge metagenome | isolation source: Anaerobic digester | place: USA | collected 2015-07-16 ... | reverse complement strand
GCGGCCAGAGGTCCACGCCGGGGCGCAGCGCCTGCAGGAACGACCAGGTCTCCCGACCGGCGGCGCCGTCCTGACTCAGCCCCCATGACTTCTGGAACCACCTGACGCGCTCCTCGGTCAGCGGCCCGTAATTGCCGTCGACCGCCAACGGGTCGTCGTCCACCCAACGCGGCAGTTGGAAGGTCTGGACCGCCTTGACGAACTCGCCCGAACTGCCCAGGCGGGTGGTGCGCACGAGGGCCAGCCAGGTCGGCAGGTCAACGACTCCCGACGCCGGTATGCCGTGCGCCCCTTGGAAGGCGGTCACCGCCGCGCGGGTGGCCGGGCCGAACAGCCCGTCGGCGACGATGGCGTGGCCGTGGCCGCGCAGAAGGTATTGAAGGCCCCGCACGATGACGGGCAGATCGTGGCCCTCGTGCACGTCTGACCATGGTTCAACGTTCATCCCGAGTCCCTCCCGATGGGTAACAGTCAGGCTACGCCGTCGCCGCGTGCAGCCGCGTCCATAGCCAGATCTGCAGGTCGAGTGGCAGGATGCCGAAAATGCAGGGCATGACATGCCGTGCAAGCGGATCACCTCGGAAGGAAACATCCATGGCACGTCGTCACACCCTGACCTACCTGGCTGGCATTGCAGTTGCGGGACTCGCGCTGTCGGCTTGTGGCTCCAACTCACTGACCCCCACCGCAACGACTGCTGCGAGCAAGGCCGCCGGAGCGGCAACGTCCGCCGCCAGCGCGGCCAGCGCCGTCGACCCGGCCCTCGTCGCGAAGCTCCCGGCCAAGATCAAGGCGGCCGGCAAGATCGTCGTCGGCACGGACGCGACCTACCAGCCCAACGAGTACCTCGACCCCGACGGCAAGACGGTCATCGGCATGGACGTCGACCTGTTCAACGCCGTCGCGGCGAAGTTCGGCGTCAAGACCGAGTGGGTCCCCTCCGCCTTCGACGCCATCATCCTCGGGACCAACTCCGGCAAGTACGACATCGGCATCTCGTCCTTCACAGTCAACGCCGAGCGTCTGACTCAGGCGACGATGATCAGCTACTTCAAGGCCGGCACCCAATGGGTCACCCAGAAGGGCAACCCGAAGAAGGTCGACCCGAACAACGCCTGTGGCTTGAGCATCGCGGTCCAAAAGGGCACCGTCCAGTCGGACGTTGACATCCCTGCCAAGGACAAGGCCTGCACCGACGCCGGCAAGCCCAAGATCAACATCCTCGTCGACGGCGACCAGGGCAAGGTCACCGCGATGGTCCAATCCGGAAAGGCCGACGCCATGCTCGTCGACCTCCCGCCAGCCATCTCCGCAGTCGAGACCGTCGGCACCCTTGAGTTGCTCGGCCAGCAGTACGACTCGGCCCCCTACGGTTACGTCCTCCCGAAGACGGGCTCGGACGAGTTCGCCGCCGCGATCGTCTCGGCCCTCAAGGCGCTCCAGGCCGACGGCACCTACACCAAGATCCTCACCAAGTGGAAGACCGACGGCGGCGCGATCACCGATTTCGCCGTGAACCCGGCTGTCGGCTGACGTGACAACGACGACTGAGGGCCGGCCGGGCGTCATCAACGCCCGGCCGGTCCGGCATCCGTGGCGTTGGGTCGCGATCGCGATCATCGTGGTCCTCCTGGCGATGGTCGTGAGTTCCTTCTTCACGAACCCCCGCTGGGACTTCGGCTTCGCCTTCCAGATCATGCAGCAGCAGCCCGTCATCACGGGTCTGTGGACCGGCACGATCTTCGGGACCGTCGGCGCCATGGTGCTAGGCGTCGGTCTGGGCGTCACGCTGGCGGTGATGCGGCTCTCAGACAACCCGGTCCTGCGAACGGTTGCCTTCGGGTACACGTGGTTCTTCCGGGCGATGCCCCGCTACGTGCTGCTCGCGATCCTCGGCGTCGGCGTCGGCTTCCTCTACCCCAACCTCAACATCGGTGTGCCGTTCGGTGAGCAGATCGCTGGCCTTATGGACATCGACACCGCCACGTTCACCTTCTTCACTCTCGACTGGAACGCCTTCTCCAGGACCGTCTGGGTGGGCATCCTCGGCCTCGGGCTCTCCGAGGCCGCCTACATGGCCGAGATCGCACGCGCAGGGATCCTTTCTGTCGACAAGGGCCAGAACGAGGCCGCGCAGGCACTGGGGATGGGACCGAGCAAGACGATGTGGCGAATCGTCCTCCCGCAAGCCATGCGGGTCATCGTCCCCCCGACCGGCAACGAGACGATCGCCATGGTCAAGGACACCTCGCTCCTCATCGCCATCCCGATCATCAGCGAGCTCTACTTCCAGGCCTACAACTTCGGCCAGCGGAGTTTCAAGATCATGCCCGGCTTCGTCGCGGCAACCCTCTGGTACCTCATCGTCTGCTCAATCCTTATGGTTGGCCAGTCCTACCTCGAGAAGTACTTCGGCCGTGGCTTCGGGGCGGTCCCGAAGAAGACCAAAGTCAAGATCATGAAGATCGAGGCGGACCACTGATGGCCATCGCACCTGCACGACCGGCCGACGAGATGCCCCTGGTCCGCGCTGTCAACGTCCTCAAGTCCTTCAGCGGCAACCAGGTGCTCAAGGGCATCGACATGGACGTGCACCGCGGCGAGGTCGTCTGCCTGCTCGGGCCTTCGGGCTCGGGCAAGACGACGTTCCTGCGCTGCATCAACCAGCTCGAGACCATCGACGGCGGCCGGATCTGGGTCGACGGCGACCTCATGGGATACGAGGACCGCGCCGGCACGCTGTACCGCCTGAACAACAAGCGGATCGCCGCCCAGCGCCGCGAGATCGGCATGTGCTTCCAGCGCTTCAACCTGTTCCCGCACAAGACGGTCCTCGAGAACGTCATGGAAGCGCCGATCCAGGTCAAGGGCGAGAACAAGGCAGAGGTCGAGAAGCGAGCGAAGGACCTGCTGGCCAAGGTCGGTCTCGCCGACAAGCCGTCGGCCTATCCGGGCCAACTCTCCGGTGGTCAGCAGCAGCGCGTCGCCATCGCTCGGGCGTTGTGCATGCAGCCCAAGCTCATGCTCTTCGACGAGCCGACGTCCGCCCTGGACCCTGAGCTCGTCGGCGAGGTCCTCACGACCATGCGTGAGCTCGCTGAGACGGGCATGACGATGATCGTCGTCACCCACGAGATGGCCTTCGCCCGCGATGTCGCGGACCGGGTCGTCTTCATGGACGGTGGCGTCGTCGTCGAGCAGGGCCACCCCAAGGACGTCATCAACAACCCGCAGCACCCGCGGACCCAGACGTTCCTGCGCCGGATGGCGGCCGAGGATCACACGAAGATCCCCGACCCCGCACCCATGGTGGACGGGACCGCGACGGACATCCTCTGACGGGGCCACACGGCATACCCACAAGCAACTGATCAACACTGGGGCGTCGGCCAACACGGCCGGCGCCCCAGTTGTTTTACCTGCTCAGAAGTTCACCCGCTCAGGGGTTCGCCCGCTCAGGGGTTCGCCCGCTCAGTGTCGTCGGGGTGGCGGCTGGGGGTGATCACCTCGACAGCGGGGCGCCACCATGGCATCGTCGCATCCTGGGCCCGCAAGGCCGCGCGCCACGGAACGACCGCAGTCAGCCCGAAGAAAGCCAACGCCGCCGGCGCGAGGGCAGCCGCCGGTGTGGGAAGCAGTTCGTCCAGTGCGGCGGGAGCATCCGCGACGGCAGCAGGCACCGACTGCGGAACAGCCGGTGGGACAGGCACTCGGGGCGAGCCGCTGAGGTCGATGCGCACCTCGAGCGCTCCACCGCCCATCGGAATGACCTCGGTGGGGCCCAACCGCTTCAACATGGCGATCGAGGCCGGGTTGTCCGTGGCAACCGCCGTGACGATGCCGGTGACACCCTCGGGACGACGAGCCACCAGCACGGGCAGCAGCGCTGTCGCCACACCGCGGCCGTGCCAAGGGTCCATCACCGTGACCGCGACGTCGGCGGTGTCCGGTCGCTCCGGGTCACGCTTGATCCGCCCGATAGCGATGGGCAGCATCGACACTTCCGGGTCGTCGCTGTCGCCGAAGACGTAGTAGGCCACGTGGTCCACGCCGTCGACGTCATCGACGAGGCGGGTGAGCATCTCCTCGGACAGATGCGTCATCGGAGTGAGGAACCGGTGAAACTTCGAGTCGGCCGACAGCCGCTCGTAGTTCACGGCATGCAGTTCGCGATCGCTGGGCAGAATGGGACGAATCCACACCCGGGTCCCGTCCCGCAGGCGGAACTCCTCGGGCGCGGGCACGTCGCCATGGGCGCTCGTCGGCCACCACCACAACAGCCAGCCCCGCAGCGCCCCCACCGCGTCATCCAAGAGATCTGACATCTCAGGGGAAGGGTATCCAACCCGGTGTGGCGCGAACGACAGACGCGTTGTGTTGTGCACCGCATACCTCATGGACAGAATCACCCCATGACGACCGACCTCAGAGACGAGGGCGAGCGCTGGTCACTCGACGAGCTTCGAGTCCGCCAGTTGGAGCGCCTCAAGGACACTGTCCACCGCGTGTACGCGAACGTTCCCCACTACAAGAAGTCGTGGGACGAGGCGGGCGTCCACCCCGATGACATCCGCGAACTGTCCGACCTGGCCAAGCTCCCGTTCACCGACAAGCTGACGTTGCGCGACAACTACCCGTTCGGGTTGTTCGCCGTGCCTCGTGAGCAGGTCGTCCGGATCCACGCCAGCAGTGGCACCACCGGCAAGCCGACCGTCGTCGGCTACACCCGCGAAGACATCGAGATGTGGGCCGGGGTCATGGCCCGCTCCATCCGTGCCGCCGGCGGTCGTCCCGGTGACGTCCTGCACGTCGCCTACGGCTATGGCCTGTTCACCGGGGGCCTCGGTGCCCACTACGGCGCCGAGAAGCTCGGGTGCACCGTGGTCCCGATCTCCGGCGGCATGACCGAGCGCCAGGTCCAGCTCATCCAGGACTTCGGCTGCAAGATCATGATGGTCACGCCGAGCTACTTCCTCTCGGTCCTCGACGAGTTCGAGCGCCAGGGCATCGACCCTGCCTCGACGACCCTGAAGATCGGCATCTTCGGTGCCGAGCCGTGGACCCCCGCCATGCGCACCGAGATCGAATCCCGTTGCCACATGGACGCGGTCGACATCTACGGTCTGTCCGAGGTGGTCGGCCCCGGCGTCTCCTGCGAGTCTGCCGAGACGAAGGACGGCCTGCACATCTGGGAGGACCACTTCTACCCCGAGATCATCGACCCGCTCACCGGCGAGGTCCTCCCCGACGGCGAGCAGGGCGAGTTGGTCTTCACCAGCCTCACCAAGCAGGCCTTCCCGGTCATCCGCTACCGCACCAAGGACCTCACCCGGCTGCTGCCCGGCACGGCCTTCCCGACGATGCGCCGGATGGAGAAGGTCACCGGTCGCACCGACGACATGATGATCATCCGCGGCGTCAATGTCTTCCCGACCCAGATCGAGGAGATCATCCTCGCCGAGCCCGGCCTCGCGCCCTACTTCCAGTGCGTCCTGACCCAGCCCGGCAACATGCTCGAGCTCACCGTTCTCGCCGAGAGCACCAAGACCCTCGGCGACGCCGACCGGGTCGAGTTGGAGAAGCGGATCGGCAAGCGGATCAAGGACAACATCGGCACCACCGCCAAGATCGAGGTCCGCGCACCGGGCGGCATCGAGCGTTCGGTCGGCAAGGCCCGCCGGATCGTCGACACCCGCAAGTCCCCGTTCCCCACCTGAACGACCCGCGCGAGCCCACCGACCGCGTCACCAACCCAGCCGCATTCGGTATGCCGCGCATCGCCCCCTGAGGCGGTGCGCGGCATACCGTGCGCCGAGAAGGAGCACCCCCGATGGCGACCGCTTCCGTCTACTCGCCCGACGCCGACGCCGGCCTGCACTGGTCTCTCGACGAGCTGCGCGCGCGTCAACTGGAGCGGCTGCAAGCCACCGTGCGGCGGGTGTATGCCGCCGTCCCCCACTATCGCCGCGCGTTCGACGAGGTGGGAGTGCACCCCGACGACATTCGAACGCTCGCCGACATCGCCAAGCTGCCCTTCACCGACAAGAGCACGCTGCGCGACAACTACCCGTTCGGGCTGTTCGCCGTGCCGCGCGAGCAGGTGTCGCGCATCCACGCGAGCAGCGGCACGACCGGCAAGCCGACCGTTGTCGGCTACACCGCGGGGGACCTCGACATGTGGACCAACCTCATGGCGCGTTCCCTGTATGCCGCGGGCGTCCGGACCGGCGACGTCGTGCACAACTCGTATGGCTATGGGCTGTTCACCGGTGGGATGGGCTATCACTACGGCGCCGAGCGGCTGGGGTGCACGGTCGTGCCGATCGCCGGCGGGATGACCGAGCGGCAGGTGCAACTCATCCGTGACTTCGAGCCGCGGGCCACGCTCGTGACGCCGAGCTATTTCCTGTCGATCCTCGATGAGATGGATCGCCAAGGCATCGACCCGCGCGAGTCAAGCCTGCGGATCGGGGTGTTCGGCGCCGAGCCATGGACGCCGGCGATGCGCGAGGCGGTCGAGACGCGCAGCAGCATCTCGGCGATCGACGAATACGGGCTGTCCGAAGTCATCGGCCCCGGGGTGGCCGGCGAGTCGGCCGAGACCAAGGACGGGCTCAACATCTGGGAGGACTGCTTCTATCCCGAGATCATCGACCCGGTGACCGGCGAGGTGCTGCCGGATGGGTCCGAGGGTGAGTTGGTCTTCACCAGCCTCACCAAGGAGGCCTTCCCCGTCATCCGCTACCGCACGAAGGACCTGTCGCGGCTCATGCCGGGCACGGCATACCCGACGATGCGGCGGATGGCGAAGGTGACGGGGCGGACCGACGACATGATGATCATCCGCGGGGTCAACGTCTTCCCGACCCAGATCGAGGAGATCATCCTGCGCGAGCCGGGGTTGGCGCCCTACTTCCAGTGCGTGCTGACCCAGCCGGGGAACATGGTCGAGCTGACCGTCGTGGTCGAGACGCTGGTGCATGAGGGCGAGGAGCGGGCCAACTCGATTGCGGCCGACATCTCGCACGAGATCAAGGCCCGGATCGGGACGTCGGCCAAGGTCGAGATCCGCGACCCGGGTGGCATCGAGCGGTCCGTCGGCAAGGCCAAGCGCATCGTCGACCTCCGCCCCAAGGCCTGATCTCTGCCCCTCCCTCCCCCTCCCCCTCTGCCTCCCCCTCTGCCTCTGCCTCTGCCGGGTCGAGGTATTTCGCCGTCACCAGGCGATGGTGGAATACCTCGATGGGGTGCGGCCAGGAGCGTGCGCGACGTCCTAGTTCGGAGCACGGCCTTCGAGATGCTCGTCCATGAAGGTCAGGACCTCGTCGATGATGTCGGTAAGAGTGGCTGGAAGGTGGCTGCCGTCGGGCCCAAGGTTGCGGCGGTACGCGGAGTATGCCGCTGCACGAGTGGTCGCTAGGTCACCCAGGGACTCACCGAGGGGTGCGAGGCGAACGCCACGGAAGGCTGCGGTGGCAGCAACGGCGGAGCGGAGTTGACCGTCGTCGATCCCCTCGTTCCGAATGAGGGTGTAGATGTCGACGAAATCGCGAACCCGAGTGTTTGCGGGTCCGAGGTCGATGGCCGTGACCAGTTTCTCGGCCAACACAGTTTCCACTGGGTAACCGAGGATGGGGATCGATGGCTGTCCGGGTCGCAGCGCTGGCAACTCCATCGCCTGTGGAGCAGGAGTCACCGGGTCGCCAAAGTTGACATCGAGTCGCAGCTTCACTGCCGCAGTGGCCAGCCGCGCTGACATCGTCACCCGCACTCCGGCGTAGAGGGCATCGTCCCGGATCACGGAAGCCGTCACTGTATCGGTGAGGAAGTCGACCCCGTCATCGCCCGGGATTGACGCCACGGCGACAACCCGCTCCATCACGGCCGATGCTTCGCTCGCCAGGTTGAAGGCGAGGGCGTCGGCGTCTGCGGTGGTCCTGCGGTGACCAAAGGCAGCCAGCAGCATCCCGCCCTTGAGAACGAAGTCGCCCGCATACCGCGAACGGGAGAGGCGTTCCCACCACCGCTCGATGACGTACATGGTCAGAAGTTCTTGGGTTCCGCGCTTCTCGCGACGAGCCCGGCTTTGCAGATCGAGGTATGCCCGTCCAGCGGCACTGTCGCGGGTCGGGCCGGTCATCGCGACCTCGCGATGTCGAGCGCCAGGCGGACCGGCCCAGCCACACCCAACACCTGGGCGCAATGCAGAACATCCGCCGGACGAGCCGCTCCCGATGTCAACGACCGATTCAACGCTGTGTGGGCCAACGTCTCCCCGAACCGGTGTCGAAGTCGCATCAGGTCAACAACCGTGCGGGCGGCGTCATAGATGCGCACCCATTCACCAGGCGCGGCCTCGACCTCCGACAGGCCCAACGCGAACGTCGCCGACGCGAAACGAAACACCTGCGTGGGCGGGTAGTCGATGTGAGGGGGATGAGAACCGTTCGGCACCGCGAGCTGGACAGCTGGGGGCAACTCGTCCGTCAGCTCGTGGACGGCAGCGGCAGACACGCAGCACACGATGGACGTCGGCGCTCGCATGGTGACCGCCAGCAGATCGGGATATGTCGCCGGCGGGGCATCAACCTTGCGGAAGACACCGCGAGACAACTCGATCAGCAGACCGCCGTCCCGCCAGGCGTACAGATCCCGCGGGTGAACCCCCAAGGCCAGCGCGGCCTTGGTGGTGAAGGTCGGCGCGAGGAGATCCATCTCCAGATCCTGCATGGATAGAATCCTCTCACGAGAGATGCCACCGTGTAATGCTTCTATCCGAGGCGTAGAGGCACTGGCACCTCGATCGTTGTCCGCGAGGAGACTTACTCTTCAGATGCCGCAACACGTGTTGGCGAGGAGGCACACATGCCAGACGTCCTGATCCCCAATGTCCCTGCCGCTGATCTCGCTCGGCTCGATGCGCAGGCTGCTCAGCTGGGCATCTCGCTCGATGAGCACCTGCGTCGACGCCTACACCAAGAAGCCTGCCGCCTGGCCGGGCCGGTCAAGACCGCCGACCTTCAAGCCGTCACCGACCGCATAGCCGATCTGTCCGATGTCGAGGTCATGCGCGCCGCCTGGTCGTGACGAATTGGCGCAGCGATGCGCAGATCAGGCGGAGCGTTCCTGGTCGAGTCGTTCGAGGATCCACGATCGGACGAGAGTTGAAGCCGGCAGATGCTTGGCTGTCGCAACTCGTTGAACCTCAGCTTCTTCCTCGGCGCTCAAACAGTCCGAGTACCCCTTCTGTCGGTTCGGCCTCCGGCCCGTGGTGCCGCCAGGGTAGACGTCGTCCTTCGTCTGTTCAGACTCGTGCCGGAGTCGTTCGGCCAGTGCCGGGTCAATCCTCTTGGCCATCGCGGTCTCCTTCTTGGTACAGCTTCAGGTCTGCCGCGGTCGCCCGCCAGGCATTGATCCCCCGCAAGTCACCGTCCAGAGAACGTCATTGTCATACAACGTGCTACAAACTCCACACGTTCATCACAGGACCTGGGGCCTATGCCCCTGCCACGTCACCGAGCGTCGCAGGGAAGACACGTGCGATCACCCGCACAGGCCAACGGTCTTTGTCCGGAGTCTCGTTCTGATCGCGAATACACGCTTCCGACCAGTCTCCGACGAGTGCCTCCATCCGCAGCTTGAGGTCAATCAGCTGGGTGTCCGTGGCGGTGATGAGCGCCCCGGACGACATGGAGTGCTGCCACTTGCTAGGCAGGTCCTCACGATGCGCGAGCCACGCCATGACGGAGCGGAACTCGTAGGTGACATCCTCGCGTTCAGCCAGGCCGAGCACGTGTCGGCCTGCCGCACTCACCGTGAGGTCAGGAGTGGACCAGGCCAGCTCCGCATGACGGGCTCGCCACCACGATTCGCGCGTGTCTCCACTCAGCTCCGGAGCGGGTTGCACCCATCCGTTCCGGTGCAGGACACCCAAGTGGTAGCTCGCGGAGCCGACCGCAACGTGGCACCGCCGAGCCAGAACCCCCACTGGCGAAGGCCCATCACCGATCAGCGCATCGAACAATCGCCGCCGCACCGGATGGTGGAAGGCAATCACCCTGTCAATCAACGACGATCCCGACTCGGGCGGCTCTGTTGTCGCGTGGCGGTCAGCCGCCGGCTTCCTTGACATGAGGACCATCGTGTCGGCGCTCACGACGGCATACAAGATGCCTTGTATAAATGTGCTTCTCGGCGCACGGCCATGGTTCGTGCGCCCGGTCGAGGTATTCGGCCATCGCCAGACGACGGTGGAATACCTCGACCCGGCAGAGGGGCGGCCGGGGCGAGCGGGAGGTATGCCGCACGGCATACGGTGTGCGTATGCGCGTCTTGGTCAGTGGTGGGGCGGGATACATCGGGTCGCACACGGTGGTGCAGTTGGCGGCGGCGGGGCACGACGTGGTCATCGTCGACTCGTTCGCCAACGCGAAGCCGACGGTCGTCGGGCGGCTGGAGTCGCTGACCGGCACCCACCTGGAGGTGCATGGGTTCGACCTCACCGACAAGGACAAGACCGAGCGGCTCTTCGCGGCCGAGAAGTTCGACGCAGTCATCCACTTCGCGGGGCTCAAGGCGGTCGGCGAGAGCGTGCAGATCCCGCTGGACTACTACGTCAACAACCTCGAGTCGACGTTCTCGCTGCTGCAAGCGATGCGCCGGCACGGGTGCGACCTGCTCGTCTTTTCGTCCTCAGCGACGGTCTATGGCGAAGTGGCCCCGGTCCCCTATCAGGAGGACTACGAGCCGCTCTCGGCCTCGTCGCCCTATGGCCGCACCAAGGTGATGATCGAGCACGTCCTGCGGGACGTGGCGGCGATCGACGAGCGGCTCAAGGTGGCGGTCCTGCGCTACTTCAACCCGGTGGGCGCGCACCCGTCGGGGACGATCGGCGAGGACCCACAAGGCATCCCCAACAACCTCATGCCGTTTGTCGCGCAGGTCGCGGTCGGGCGGCGCGAGCGGCTGCAGGTGTTTGGTGGCGACTACCCGACGGCTGACGGCACCGCAGAGCGCGACTACATCCACGTCGAGGACCTGGCCGCCGGACACGTCGCCGCGCTGCAGTGGATCGCCGGGCACGATCGCAAGATCAGCACGTGGAACCTCGGCGGGGGCATCGGCACATCGGTGCTGCAGGTCATCGCGGCGTTCGAGAAGGCCAGTGGGCGGCCGATCCCCTACGACGTCGTCGGGCGGCGGGCCGGCGACCTCCCGGCATACTGGGCCGACCCGAGCCGCGCCCACGAGGAGCTGCGCTGGCGCGCGGAGCGGTCCATCGATGACATGTGTGCCGACACGTGGCGGTGGCAGAGCGCCAACCCCGGCGGCTACCCGGAGTAGCAGGTCGGTACCTGAGGTACGGACAAAATCAGGGGGTCAGTGCCCCGGCGCCGGAGTTCACCCTTCGCCCGAGTACCCCTAGGGGTATTGGAGTCTACTGCGTCACACCTAGGCCTGAGGTGGCATCCCCACCCCGACGCACAGCGGTAGCGTCGGCGGGTAAGCCCTTTCATTGGCACTCATGCGGGAGACCTTCCAATGGATGTATTGGACCTTGCGCGGTGGCAGTTCGCCATCACGACGGTGTACCACTTCCTCTTCGTACCCATCACGATCGGCGTCACGGCGCTCATCGCCATCATGCAGACCTTCTGGCACCGGACCGGTGACGACCACTGGCTGCGCCTGACCAAGTTCTTCGGCAAGCTCTTCATGATCAACTTCGCCCTCGGCCTGGTGACCGGGATCGTGCAGGAGTTCCAGTTCGGCATGAACTGGAGCCTCTACAGCCGGTTCGTCGGTGACATCTTCGGTGCGCCGCTGGCCTTCGAGGCGCTGCTGGCGTTCTTCCTCGAGTCGACCTTCCTGGGCCTGTGGATCTTCGGTTGGGACCGGTTGCCCAAGAAGATCCACCTGGCCTCCATCTGGCTCGTGCACATCGGCACGGTGTTCTCGGCGTTCTTCATCCTCGCCGCCAACTCGTTCATGCAGAACCCGGTCGGCTACACCTACAACGCTCAGACCAACCGCGCCGAGCTCGACGACTTCGCCGCCGTGCTGTTCAACAAGGTGCAGCTGGTGACTTTCCCGCACGTCGTGCTCGGGGCCTACATGACCGCCGGCGCGTTCGTCATGGGCATCGCCCTCTACCACCTGCGCAAGCAGGCGCTCGACAAGGGCCCGGACATCTCGATGTACCGCAAGGCCGTTCGCTTCGGCGCGATCGTCGCCCTCGTCGCCAGCATCGGCGTCCTGGTCTCCGGCGACGTCCAGGGCAAGGTGATGACCGAAGTCCAGCCGATGAAGATGGCTGCGGCAGAGGGACTGTACGAGACCCGCTCCGGCGCGCCGTTCTCGATCCTCACGATCGGCTCGCTCGACGGCACGGCGGCCCGACCGATCCTCGAGGTCCCCGGTCTGCTGTCCTTCCTCGGCACCGGCTCGTTCTCCGGCGAGATCCAAGGCATCAACGATCTCCAGGCGGCTGACAAGGCCGAGTTCGGCAACAACCCGCAGACCGCCTCGGCGTCCTACGTCCCGGTGATCTGGATGACCTACTGGAACTTCCGCCTGATGATGGGCGCCGGGTTCCTCACGATGTTGTTCGCCGCCATGGCGCTGTGGAAGACCCGCGGCCAAGGCGTCGTCACCAGCGGCATGTGGAAGCACATCGCCATCTGGACGCCGCTGCTGCCGGTGCTGGCCAACTCCTTCGGGTGGATCTTCACCGAGGTCGGCCGTCAGCCCTGGCTCGTCAACGGCCTCATGACGACCGAGACCGGCGTCTCCACCTCGGTCTCGGCCACCAGCGTGTGGATCTCGATGATCATCTACACCCTGCTCTACGGCGCGCTTGCCGTCGTCGAGTTGCGGCTCCTGCTGCGCTACATCCAGCCGGGGGCGGTGCCCGTCGAGGCACCCAAGGACCCCGCCGATCGGGCCGACGACGAACCCTTCGTCTTCGCCTACTGAGCCAAGGACCCTGACCATGTCTGACCTGTCAACCCTCCAGATTGTCTGGTTCGTCCTCATCGCCGTCCTCTGGATCGGCTACCTCGCCCTCGAAGGCTTCGACTTCGGGGTCGGCATGCTGCTGCCCATCCTCGGCCGCAGCCACCAGAAGGGCGCCGCCGGCGCCGCCGACACCGAGGCCCGCAAGCGCGTCATGCTCAACACCATCGGCCCGGTCTGGGACGGCAACGAGGTCTGGGTCCTCACCGCGGGCGGCGCGATGTTCGCGGCCTTCCCGCAGTGGTACGCCACCCTTTTCAGCGGCTTCTACCTCGCCCTGGCCCTCATCCTCGTCGCCCTCATCGTCCGCGGCATGGGCCTGGACTACCGCCACAAGGTCGACTCCGACACGTGGCGCAAGCGCTGGGACCTCGCCATCACCACCGGGTCGTTCCTCGCCGCATTGCTGTGGGGCGTCGGCCTGACGAACATCGTCTACGGCAGCCCGATCCGGCCCAACCCGGACGTCAAGGGTGACTACTTCTTCGACGGCAACCTGTTCACCCTGCTGGGCGTCGTGCCCCTCATCGGTGGGCTCACCTTCGTCGGGCTGTTCCTCACCCACGGCGCCTTCTTCATCGCGCTCAAGACCGACGGCCCGATCCGTCAGGACGCCCGCGCGTTGGGCATCAAGACCGGCCTCGTCACCGCGGTCCTCGCCGTCGTCCTGTTACTGGCCATCAACGTGCGGCACGGGTCGCTGGTCAGCTGGATCGGCACGGTCGTGGCGGCAGTCGCCCTGCTCGGCGGCATCTTCATGGCCACCAAGGGTCGTGAGGGCTGGGCGTTCCTCGGCACCTTCGTCTGCATCGCCTTCGCTGTCGTGGCCTACTTCGGGGCGCTGTTCCCGAACGCGATGCCCACGACGCTCGCCGACGGCGCCGACCTCACCCTCGCCGCCGCGTCGAGCACACCGAAGACGCTGACAATCATGACCTGGGCCGCCGCGGTCTTCACGCCAATCGTCCTGCTCTACCAGGGCTGGACCTACTGGGTGTTCCGCAAGCGGATCTCCACGAAGAACATCCCCGCCCCGGTCACCGTCGGCAAGTGACGAGCGGGTGACCGCCTCGCGGCTCACCTAGCATCAACCCGTGCGACCGATCGACCCCCGGGTCTTCCAGGCCCTCCCCGAGGCCCGCCGCATCATGGCGGGCCTCGGGGCGTTGGGCGTGGCACTCGGCGTCGCCGCCGTCGCCCAAGCCTTCGCCGTCTCGGCCGTCGTGGTCGCCGTCGTTCGCTTCGGTATGCCGGGTGCCCCCGGCCTGCTCACCGCCCTCCTCGCGCTCGCGGCCGTCTTCGCGGTCCGCGCCACGCTGGGAGCCCTCAACGAGGCGTATGCCGCGCGGGCCGGCATACGAGTGTCTGCTGCCTTGCGTGAGCGCCTCCTGGCCCGGTGGCTCGCCGCTCCCGTCGACCGTATGCCGCCGCCCGCCACCGCGAGCACCCTTGCGACACAGGGGGTCACGAGCGTCGAGCCCTATGTCGCCCGATTCCTCCCGGCCATGGTCGGGGCGGTGGTCCTGCCGGTCTTCGTCGTGGTGACGATCGTGTTCCTCGACTGGGTGAGCGCCCTCATCGTCGTCCTGACGGTGCCGTTGCTGCCGGTCTTCGCCGCACTGATCGGTCGGGCTACCCAGGACCGCACCGAGCGTCGCTGGCAGGCGCTCACGGCACTGTCCGGGCACTTCCTCGACGTCGTCCGGGGGCTGCCGACGTTGGTGACCTATGGGCGGGCCGAGCGGCAGGCCGAGTCGATCCGGACGGTGAGCGAGGCGCATCGGGCGGCCACGGTGCGGACGTTGCGCGTGGCGTTCTTGTCGTCGGCTGCGCTGGAGTTGCTGGCGACCATTTCGGTAGCGATCGTCGCGGTGACGGTGGGGCTTCGGCTGACCTACGGGACGATGGAGCTCGGGGCTGGCTTGGCGTGCATTCTCCTTGCCCCAGAGGCTTATTGGCCGATCCGCCGGGTCGGGACCGAGTATCACGCAGCTGCTGACGGGGTCGCCGCCCTGGGCGCTGCCCTCGACGAGTTGGCCGATGCTCCAGCAGGTGTGTCGGCTCCCGCGATCCCCACTCGGTTCGGGACCGATGGGGTGAGTTATCGCTACCCCGGCACCGAACGGGTCGTTGTGGACGACGTGACGTTGCTCCTGCCGGGTGCTGGCTTGGTGACCATCACCGGGCCGTCCGGGGTCGGCAAATCGACGCTGCTTGAACTGCTCGCGGGCCTGCGGGAGCCGACCGCCGGAGTCGTGTCCGCCCCCGAAGCGCACCTCGTCGGACAGCGGCCGCTGCTGGTCACCGGCTCGCTGCGGACCAACCTCACCCTCGGGCTGGACACGCCGCCCAACGACGACGCCCTCTGGTCGGCGCTCGACGAGGTCGGGCTCGGCGACGACTTGCGAGCGCTGGCGGGTGGGCTCGACGCACCGCTGGGCGACGACGGTTTCGGGCTGTCGGCGGGTCAGCGCGCCCGGCTGGCGTTGGCTCGGGCGATCTTGTCAGAGGCCGCATTGGTCCTGCTCGACGAGCCGACCGCACACCTGGACGAACGCTCAGCAGGGCTGGCCCACAACGCGATTCAGCGTCTGGCGCGGACCCGATCGGTCGTCGTCGTCACCCATCGTCCCGAGCTGGTCGAGCTCGCTGATGCCGAGGTTCGGTTGGGAGGCGACCGTGGCTGACGCTCCCGAAACCCAGCAAACGACCTCGGCGGTCGTCGAGGCCGCGTTCGAGGCGCAGGCCCCGGGGATCAAGCGCGCGGCGGTCATCGGTGGGCTCGCCTCGGCGTCGGGCATCGCGCTCACGGCGACCTCTGGCTGGCTCATCGTCGCCGCGAGTCATCAACCCGTGATCCTCACCCTCTTGGCCGTCATCGTCGCGGTCCGGACCTTCGGCATCGCCCGCCCGGTGTTGCGTTATGCCGAGCGGGTGCGCTCGCACGACAGCGCCCTGGACCTCCTTGCGCGGCGGCGGGTGGCGGCATACCAAGCACTCGTGCCGCTCACCCCGGCCCGGCTGGGGCGACGCTCCCGCTCCGACGTCCTCACGACAGCGGTCGAGGATCTTGAGGACTTGGTGTTCGCCAAGGTACGGGTCGTTGTGCCGGTGCTCGGGCTGGCCGTCGCGGCTGTGCTCACCGTCTTGGCTCTGGGACTCTTCGTGCCGGCCGGATCGCTGGTGCTTGTCGCCGTCCTGCTCGCGCAGGTCGGTGTCAGCGCGCTTGGGCGTCGTATGGAGCTTGCGGCACAACAGGATTGGCTGCGCGCTCGCGCCGAGGTGGCGCGCACCGCGACTCTCGTCACCGGGTATGCCGCGCAGCTCCGGGGCATCGGCGCCGGCCCGCAGTCGCTCGGCTGGGTCCGCGAAGCACACCTGTCTTTGTCGGTTGCGACGCGACGGCTGGCTCGAGCCCGGGCGACCGGGGTGGCGTTGGGGCATGTCGTGACGGGTGTCGGGACGATCCTCGCGGCCCTCGTGGCCCATTGGGCGATGGGTGTCGGGCTCAACGATGCGGTGGCGGCCGTCGTGGTGCTGGCCCCGCTAGCGGTGGGTGATGCGTTCGTGGGGCTGCCGGACGCGATGGGTGCGTGGGCCAGGGCGCGAGGAAGCGAGGCCCGACTGCGTGATCTGCTCGACCAGCCCCCGGCGGTGCACGACCCCGCCCCCCTGCCGGACCCCCTGCCCATTCGAGGTATTTCGCCATTGCCAGGCGATGCCGGATTACCTCGAATCGGCGGAGGGGAGAGCAGCGGTTCGGGGCAAAGCATCGACGTGACGGGAGTGGCCGCCCGGTGGTGGCCAGAGGGCCAGGGGGCGGCATACGACGTCGGGCCGGTGACTTTGAGCATCGGTGCCGGGGAGCATCTTGTCCTCACCGGCGCCAACGGGAGCGGCAAGTCGACCCTGCTCGCCGTGCTGGCGCGCCATCTGGACCCGGCGGCGGGCAGCTATTGCCTCGGCGGGGTCGACGTCACCACGGTGCCGCTGGCCGAGATCCGCGCCCACGTGGCCGTCGTCGACGACGAACCACACATCTTCGCGTCGTCCCTGCGCGAGAACCTCCGCCTCGCCCGGCCCGACGCAGACGACGGCGCGATCGAGGCCGCCATCCGGGCCGCCGGGCTCGCCGGATGGTTCGACAGCCTCACCGAGGGCCTGGACACCATGCTCGGCACCGGCGGGCGCGGCGTGTCCGGAGGCGAACGCGCCAGGCTGGCTCTTGCGCGGGCCCACGTCAGCAACCGTCCGGTCGTCCTGCTCGACGAACCGGTCGCGCACCTGGACCACGCCACAGCGCTGGCCGTGTTGGCCGACGCGCACCGAGCCTTCGCTGGGCGCACCGTCGTCATGGTCAGCCACCGCCCGGACGGCCTCGACGGCTTTGACCGGGTCGTCGACCTGGCCGAGCTCGCCGACACCTGACTGGCCGGGCCCGAAGTCGACTCAACTGACCCCCGACAACGGTTCGGGACCAACGGCTGGGAGCGAGCGGGCGCGGCATACGGAAGAATCGCGGTCATGACGGCAGAGGCAGTGGACACCGACATCCTCCACGTGGCGCGCGAGCAGGTCCTCGAGCGCGGCGAGCGGCTGACCTATGACCAGATCGTGCAGGTCCTGCAGACCAGTGACGACCAGCTCGACGAGTTGCTCGCCATCGCGCACGAGGTGCGGATGCGGTTCATGGGGCCCGACGTCGAAGTCGAGGGCATCATCAGCCTCAAAACGGGCGGTTGCCCCGAGGACTGCCACTTCTGCTCGCAGTCGGGGCAGTTCACCTCGCCGGTGCGTTCGGTGTGGCTCAACGTGCCCGAGTTGGTCCGCGCGGCCAAGTTGACCCGCGACACGGGCGCCAGCGAGTTCTGCATCGTCGCCGCCGTGCGCGGGCCTGACGCCAAGCTCATGGAGCAGCTGCGCGAGGCCGTCGCCGCGATCCGCGACAGCGTCGACATCAACGTCGCCGCGTCGATCGGCATCCTCACGGCCGAGCAGGCGGCCGAGATGGCCGACATGGGTATCCACCGTTACAACCACAACCTCGAGGCCGGCCGCTCGTTCTTCCCCCAGGTGGTCACCACCCACTCGTGGGAAGAGCGTTGGGACACCTGCCAACTCATCAAAGACAGCGGCATGGAGTTGTGCTGCGGCGGGCTCGTCGGCATGGGCGAGAGCATCGAGCAGCGCGCCGAACTCGCCGACCAGTTGGGCGAGTTGGAGCCGCACGAGGTGCCGCTCAACTTCCTCAACCCGCGCCCCGGGACGCCGTTCGGAGACCTCCCCGTCATGCCGGCCAACGACGCCTTGCGCTGCATCGCCGCCTTCCGCCTCGCGCTGCCCCGCACGATCCTTCGGTATGCCGGTGGGCGCGAGTTGACCCTCGGCGACCTCGGCACCCGCAGCGGCCTGCTCGGCGGCATCAACGCGGTCATCGTCGGCAACTACCTCACGACGCTGGGCCGCGACCCCAAGGAAGACCTCGCGCTGCTCGATGACCTCAAGATGCCGATCAAGGCCCTCACGGACACGTTCTGATGGGTGCGCACGACGGCGCTCCGCTCGCTTCCGACAGCCTGGCCGCATCTGACGGCCTCGCCGAGTCGGACAGCCCGGTCGCGGTGTTCTGCCCGCGATGCGGCATACCTCTGGAGCACGGTGACCACACGGTATGCCGCGCGGCGCTCGCCCTTGAGCCTCCGCGCTACTGCCCCACGTGCCGGCGCCGGATGGTCGTCCAGGTGACCCCGTCGGACTGGACGGCGCGCTGCGTCGAGCACGGGGAGACGACCCGCAGCACGTGGGCGCCGGCGTGAGCGACGCGGGTTTCGAGGGGCTGCTCGCCTACGACCGCGACCACGTCTGGCACCCCTACTCCTCCGCGCTCGCCCCGTCCCAGCCCTACTTCGTCGAGTCGGCGGCGGGCGTGCGGCTGCGGCTGCGACTCCCTAGCGGCGAGGTCCGCGAGTGCATCGACGCCATGTCCTCGTGGTGGTGCGCGATCCATGGGTATGCCGTGCCCGAGCTCGACACCGCCGCGCGGGCTCAGCTGGGGCGCATGTCGCACGTGATGTTCGGCGGGCTCACCCATGAACCGGGGATCAAGCTGGCTCGGCGGCTCATCGACCTGGCTCCGAGGACCACAGCCGATGGTGAATCCCCGCTCCAGCATGTGTTTTTCGCCGACTCGGGCTCTGTCTCGGTCGAGGTCGCCATGAAGATGGCTCTGCAGTTCCATGTTGCGGCCGGACGGCCACGCACTCGCTTCTTCACGATCCGCGGCGGCTATCACGGCGACACCTTCCAACCCATGTCGGTCACCGACCCGGTGGGCGGGATGCACAGCCTGTTCAGCGGCATACTCCCCGCGCACGTCTTCGCCCCCAAACCGCCGCCCGCGTGGGGCACGGGGAACGAAGACGGCGCGGGCGGCAGCGAGAGCGAGCGCGAGGCGGCCCTCGCTGAGTGGGAGAGCGCCACGCGAGCCCTGTATGCCGCCCACGCCGACTCCATCGCCGCGGTCATCCTCGAGCCGATCCTGCAGGGGGCCGGTGGGATGAGCTTCCACGACCCCCGGGTCGTGCAGGTGCTGGCCGACCTGGCCCGCGAGCACGGGGCGCTGGTGATCTTCGACGAGATCGCGACCGGGTTCGGCCGGACGGGGACGATGTGGGCGGCCGACCAGTGCGGCGTGGTTCCCGACATCATGTGTGTGGGGAAGGCCCTGACCGGGGGTTACCTCACGCTCGCCGCCGTGTTGTGCACCCACGAGGTTGCGTTGGGGGTCAGTGCCGGCGAGGCCGGTGGGCTGATGCACGGGCCAACGTTCATGGCCAATCCGCTGGCCTGCGCGGTAGCCCTGGCGAGCCTGGAGTTGTTGCAACGCAACGATGTTCATCGTCAGGTGGCGGGGCTTGAGGCGGGGCTGTCGGTGGGACTGGCGCCGGCTCGCGACCTGGCGTCCGTCGCCGACGTCCGCGTGCGTGGGGGTGTCGGCGTCATCCAAGTGCGCGAGCCGGTGCGCGTGCGGGAGGTCGCGGCATACGCGATCGAGCGGGGGGTGTGGGTGCGGCCGTTCCGCGATCTCGTCTACACGATGCCCCCCTACGTCACCTCCCCCGACGACCTCGCGACGGTATGCCGCGTGCTCACCGACGCCGTCGCCGCTGTCCACGGCTGACGGTCGTCGGCGCTGAGGTCACTGGCCGGCGATCGCGCGCAGGGCCTGGAGGTGCCCGTTGAACGCGGCCTCTCCCACAGGCGTCAGTTTGAGCCAGGTGCGGGGCCGTTTGCCGACGTACCCCTTCTTCACCTCGACGTAGCCGGCGCGCTCGAGCAGGGTCACCTGCTTGGACAGGACCGAGTCGCTCACCTGGACCGCATCGCGCACTGCCGCGAAATCGGCCTCCTCGACGTGGGCGAGCGCCGCGACGATCGAGAATCGAACCGGCGCGTGGATCACCTCGTCGAGCCGGAACCGCGCGTGCTGCTCCTGGTCGGTCATGCCCGTGCCGTCCGGTGAACCAGCGCCGCGGCGATGAGGCACGGCACTGCCGTCACGATGCTCATCGGGATGACGACGGACGCGCTCGGCCACGGCGACTGATGCCCGAAGATCCACAGGATCCCGCTGCAGTAGGCGGTCATCGTCACAGCGAAGCCGATGTTGTAGGTCCGCCGGAACCCTCGAGGGATGGCCCTTGCCCGGGACTTGATGACGAGCAGGAGGGCGAGGGCGGCGGCATACAGGGACATGCTGATGGCGAAGCCGCCCTGGTTCCCCACTGACAACGTGGCCCAGCTGAGATAGAGGATCGCCCCCACGATCACGCCGACACCTGCGACGAAGCCGGTGAGGAGACGCAGGTCACGAGGGGTCACGAGTTGGGCACTCGACGCCTGGCTGAGGGCGGCGCGAGCCTGCGCGGCCGTGACGTCGCCTGGGAGCGGGATGTCGACAGAGTCTGACGGAATGGTGTTCATGGGAGCCTCCGAGATGTGGGTCCGAACGAGGTTGCCTGGTGCTCAAACCTTAGGCAACTACTTTCCATTTTGTCAAGTACTTTCCTTGCATTGTTGGCCGTGCACGGGTGGGCCCGCGGGAGGGCCACCGAGTGGGCCGCACGACGAGCGCCCGCAGTGAGAGGATCGCCCCCGTGACCGACTTCCTTGACTGGTTGGCTGGCGCCGCAGCGACCCGGGCCGAGCGCGGCTTGGTCCGCTCGACCGCGGTCAGCGCGCCGGGCCTGCTCGACCTCGCTGGCAACGACTATCTCGGCCTGCGCGTCCACCCGCGCGTCATCGCGGGCGCGGTCGAGGCGGCCACGGCATACGGCGGCGGCGCGGGGGCATCACGGCTGGTGACGGGCACGCTCCCCCTGCATGGTGAGTTGGAGGCGGCCCTCGCCACCCTCACCGGCTCGCCTGCGGGGCTGGTCTTCTCCACGGGGTATGCCGCGAACCTCGCCGTCATGACGGCGCTCGCCGACGCCGACACCCTCGTCGTGTCCGACGCCCACGTGCACGCCTCGCTCGTCGACGGCTCCCGACTCTCGCGCGCTGCCGTCGCCATCGCGCGACACAACGACGTCGCCCACGTGCGCGAGTTGCTCGGCGGCCGCTCCCAGCGGCGGGCGGTGGTCGTCGTCGAGTCGGTCTACTCCGTCCTCGGCGACGCCGCTCCCCTGGCCGACCTCGTCGAGGTATGCCGCGCCCACGGCGCCATCCTCGTCATCGACGAAGCCCACGCACTCGGGGTTGTCGGGGATCGCGGTCAGGGGATGGCCGCTGAGCTCGGCGTGACCGATCACCCGGACATCGTGCTCACCCTCACCCTCTCGAAATCCCTTGGCTCGCAAGGCGGTGCGGTCCTGGCCCACCCGGCGGTGCGCGAGCATCTGGTCAACACCGCCCGGTCGTTCATCTATGACACGGGCCTGGCGCCGGCCGCCGTCGGTGCGGCCATGGGAGCCCTCGACGTGCTCGCCGAGCAGCCGGAGTTGGCCAAGGTGTGCCGCGACAACGCCGCCGCGCTGGCCGAGGCATGCGGCGTCGAGCAGCCCGCCGGAGCCGTGCTCTCTCGGGCGATGGCCGGCCCCGACGAGGCGCTGGCGGCGGTCGATCGGGCGCGGGAGGGCGGCATACGGATCGGGTGTTTCCGGCCCCCGTCGACCCCGGACGGGTCCTCGCGGATCCGGCTGACGGCGCACTCCGACCACGCCGACCTCGGTCCGGCGCTGGATGTGCTGCGGGAGATCGTCGGTGGCTGAGGCTCGTTCGCTGCCGCGTGTGCTGGTCGTCACCGGGACGAACACGGGGGTCGGCAAGACCATCGCCACGGCTGCCTTGGCCGTCGCGTTGCGCGAACGCGGGCTGCGCGTGGCCGTGGCCAAACCGACCCAGACCGGCGTCTCGGCGGATGAGCCCGGCGACCTGCAGGAGGTATGCCGTCTCGCCGGCGCTGTGGGGTTGACGGCGTGGGAGGGGGTGCGGCTTCGCGATCCCTTGGCGCCGGCGAGCGCGGCTCGGACCGAGGGACGGTCGATCCCTTCTGTGGCTGACTATGCGCGGGCTGTTGGCGAGTTGGCTGGGGCTCATGACGTCGTGTTGGTGGAGGGTGCGGGCGGGCTGCTCGTGGAGTTGGACTCGCGTGGCGGGACTGTGGCTGATCTCGCAGTTGCATTGCGGTATCAGGGAATTGGCGTTGGAGTGGTGGTCGTTGCTGCCCCGGGGCTGGGGACGCTCAACCACACGGCGCTGACGGTGGAGGCCCTGCGCGCGCGGTCGTTGCCGATTGTCGGCGTGGTCGTGGGAAGTTGGCCGCAGGCGCCCGACGAGCCTGACCTGGCGATGCGCGAGAACCTCGCCGATCTGCCTCGGGTGGCCGGCGTGCCGTTGTTGGGGGTGTTGCCCGAAGGGGCGGGGAGTTTGGCGCCGGCCGACTTCCAGGTGGCTGCCCTTGAGTGGTTGGCTGTGTGAATGTCTGCTCCTGACGCGCCTGCGACCGATGTGGCCGCCACTGCCGTGCCCCGCCCCACTCGGATCGAGATGGTCTGCACAGGCAACATCTGTCGCTCGCCGATGGCCGAGATCATCCTGCGGGCTCTGATTGAGCGCAGTGGCGTCTCGGGTTTGGGGGGCGCCTCGGGTTTCGGGGGCGCCTCAGGTTTCGAGGGAGCCTCAGAGTTCGGGGGCGTCGAGGGTGCCGCTGGGATCGTGGTGACGTCGTCGGGGACCGGCGGTTGGCATGTCGGTGACGGCGCCGACCCGCGCACGGTGGCCGTGCTGGGGCGCCATGGGTACGACGGATCTGCCCACGTGGCAAGCCAATTCGACGCTTCAAACTTTGCCGATCTGGACCTGGTCCTCGCTGCCGACCGCGGGCACGTCCGCGAGTTGCGGCGCCTGGCCCGCCGACCTGAAGACGCCGCCAAGGTGCGCCTGCTGCGCGAGTTCGACCCGGCTGCGGTCACCGCTGGCACGCTCGAAGTGGACGATCCCTGGTACGGCGGGACCGCAGACTTCGAGCGCTGCTTGGCCGAAGTCGAAGCCGCCTGCCACGGCCTGATCGACCAGCTCAGCGATGCTTCCGGGAGGGCCCTGGCCCGCTGAGGGTCCCGCCCTGTTGCTTCCTGCCCTGTCCGTCCTTCCGAGTGCCCCACGGAGTGCGATTACTGGGGTGATCACCCCCTCAATCGCACTCCGTCGCGCACTCAGCTGGGGAGGTATGACAGGCGCCTCAGATGGCCCGCAGGCAGCCTGTGGATGACGGCGCGCACCATTTCGACGGACATGCCAGACTTTCCGGACACGGTGAGGTTGACTCAGGAGGCGCCGGGCATGGTCGGGGACACGATTGCAGGCACCCGCGTGGGTGTTCGCCACACAAGACGCCGGTATGCCGCGACACTCGCGGCCCTGATTGCCGCTAGCGCGATGGTGGCTGGCTGCACCACCTCAACCGCCGGGCCGGGGGTGACCACGACGGCCACCAGCGGATCAAGCACCGCCACGACAACACCGACGGCGACCGCTACGTCCACCCCAAGCGCAACGACCGCGCCAACCGCGGCGTATCCGGCAGACGTTCCCGCGGAGGCCCGAGCGAACACCCCCGCCGGAGCGATCGCCTTCGCCAAACACTTCTTCGGCCAGGTCAACAAGGCCTACACCACTCCCCAGGCGGGCCTCATCGCCCCGCTCTCAGATCTCAACTGCCTGAGTTGCGCCTCGTTTGCGGACAACGCCGACGGCTACACCAGACTGGGCCAGAGATACTCAGTCGAGCCGATCCAAGTCATCGAGGCGACAACGGCCAAGGAGTCGCCTTCCTCGGGCGGTTCCGTTGACGTCGTCCTCAAGCAGCGAGCGGCGAAACTCATCGACCCTGTCGGGACCGTGCTCGACACGTTCACAGAGAAGCAAGGGGCTTTCCTGGTGCAACTGCAGCACCGTACCGAGGGCTGGATCGTTCAGAAGATCCAGGCCAGGCAATGAACCCCCGACGGCGCTACACCCAAGCGCTGCTTTGTGCCCTACTCCTCTGCTGTCTCGGGGTACCGATCGCCGCCGGTGACGGCCACAACGACGTGTTCTCTTCGATTCGTAAGGACGGGCAAGCTGTCTGGGCCACTGCGAAGCAAGCCAGCGGCCTTGGCGGTGGGAAGGACTTAAACGGGAATCCGTTCGCGACGCCGATGGTGTTCCAGGTCCGGATTGCCTGCGAATCCAACATCGCCGCCAACCCCGACCCCGCCGCCTGCCAACGAGCCGCCGCCAGCTGCCAAACCAGCACCGGAATCATCGGCATCGGCTTCCTCTACGAAATCTACGCCCGCCCCCAAGGCAGCACCGAACCTTGGCGATACCTCGGCTCCACCTGCTTCGCCGACCAAGTCCCCGGCGCCACCCCCACCGTCAGCCTCGCCCAGATCATCAACGCCTTCCACCTCACCCCCTGGGCCACCGCCACCGTCTCCACCCAGCCCGAGGGCAACACGACCCTCGTCGGCCTGCCCACCTATGCCCGCATTACGTGGTCCACATCCGGCTACGAACCCGGCGAGATCGACACCCTCGACCCCGCCACCATGCTTGGCCTCACCGTCCAAATCCGACCCCGAGTCGACCACTACACCTACGTCTTCGGCGACGGCACCACCTTCGGCCCCACCCACAGCGACGGCGGCGTATGGCCCACCGGCGACGTCACCCACGCCTACCCCACACCAGGCGCCTACCAAGCCCGGGTCGACACCACCTTCACCGGCGACTTCCGCATCAACGGCGGACCCTGGACCCAAATCCCCGACACAGTGACGGTCACCGGGCCCACCACCACCATCACCGTCCACACCGCCAAACCCGTCCTCGTCCACTAACCAACACCCTCACCCCCGCCCATTCGAGGTATCTCGCCATCATCAGGTAACAGCCGAATACCGGCTCATCCCAATCGAGGGTGTAGTCGCGGTCTGGAAGTCGCCGGCTTTGAGTAG
>ERZ795062.738-NODE-738-length-25631-cov-8.305169_pt1 | contig 25631 bp, 27 predicted proteins | sample MGYA00375146_ERZ795062 | MGnify/ENA primary metagenome ERZ795062 (study PRJEB30191, sample SAMN05720281) | activated sludge metagenome | isolation source: Anaerobic digester | place: USA | collected 2015-07-16 ... | reverse complement strand
CTGAAGTTGGGTAAATACCCTTGTTGTCTTTTCCTTCTGATTCGCCGGCCAGTTGCTTCCACCACTCTGAGAAGTATTGCAGTGATGGCTCATAATTGGCCAAGATTTCTGTCATATAGCCTTTTCTGTAAAGGATGTTCCGAAGGGCTGCATATTGGTAGGATTCATTTTCAGATAGCTTGTTAGAAGAATAGGCTTCACGAGCTACTGCGGCACCAGCCATGAGCTGATCCACATCTGCACCAGCTGCCGCGATTGGCAAGAGACCAACTGCTGTCAAGACAGTAAAGCGTCCACCCACGCTATCTGGCACCACAAAGGTTTCCCAGCCATTGGCATCTGCTTCTACCTTGACCGCGCCGCGCACCTTATCGGTGGTCGCATAGATCCGTTTGTTGGCTTCTTCCACACCGTATTTCTTAATCAAGGCTTCCTTGAAGACACGGAAGGCAATAGCTGGTTCCGTAGTTGTCCCAGACTTGGAAATGACGTTGACAGAGAAATCCTTGTCGGCCACATAGTCCAAAAGATCTGCCAAGTAGGTGGAAGAAATCGAGTTTCCTGCGTAGAGGATCTGTGGCGCCTTGCGCTCTTCCTTGCTCTGCAAGTTGACAAAAGAAGAATTCAGGAAGTCAATGGCTGCCTTGGCACCAAGATAGGAACCACCAATCCCGATCACCACCAAGACATCGCTATCCGCCTTAATCTTTTCTGCCGCTTCCTTGATGCGGGCAAATTCTTCCTTATCGTAGTCTTTTGGAAGGTCCAACCAGCCCAGCATCTCTGCACCAGCTCCTGTACGATTGCGCAAGTCAGCATCTACAGCTGTAATCTGACTTTGCATATAGTCCAATTCATGTGGCTGAACATACTGCCCTAGTAGTTTTGAATAATCGAATGTGATATGTGCCATTTATAAGCCTCCATTTTGTGTTTACATTCTATGATAACGCTTTATGAGTTTTTTTTCAAGTACTTTGTTAAACACTGCACATTTTCATATTGTTTTCATATTTTTCATTTTGTTTTCAAATAAAGACCTTTGATGTTAGATTTCAAAGGGATTGTCAAATATACAAAAAAGAGCACACATCCGACTTCGCTTAGGGCTGCTGGATTCCTCCCCTGACCCGCTTCACGCACGAATGTTGCTCCATTGATTATTATATCATAAATTTTTCTGGCTGGGAAGATGCTGACCCATTTTTTCCGAAAGGAGGGGATACTCCTCTTCCAAACCCTCTTTGGCCAGGCGTTTAGCCTCCTTCTTTCGCTGGCGGCCCTGTCTGAAAAAGGTCTGCATGATGGCAGCACATTCCGCTTCTAAAATCCCCGTTTCCACCTCCACCCGGTGATTGAGGCGTTCATCGGTCAAGATAGCATAGAGGCTACCTGCTCCGCCAAATTTTTGGTTGGCTGCCCCGTAGATGACCTGGGGAATCCTGGCCAGGCCGATAGCCCCGCTGCACATGACGCAGGGCTCGATGGTAACAAAAAGGGTGGTGTCCAGCAAGCGCCAGTTGCCTTCTCGCTGGTTGGCCTCCTTGATGGCCATGATTTCGGCGTGCATGATGGCCTGCTGGAGTTCCTCACGGGCATTGTGGCCGCGGCCGATAATTTTTCCTTCTTTGACGATGACACATCCGATGGGGATTTCTTCTTTGGCCAAGGATTTCTCGGCTTCCTTGAGGGCCTCCCGCATAAAGTATTCTTTTTCTTGCGCTGTATAGTCCATAAACTGATTATAGCACAAAATGGGGATAGACTGAGCCGCACCAGCAAGGATTTTTTGACAAAAGAAAAACGACCACTAGAATCCTGAGAAACTAAGTGGTCGAAAAAAGGATTAGCGAATAGCTTTTTCAGATACCTTGTCGAAGAAGTGTCCTTTGCCAACATTAAAGGTCAAGGCTACTTCCTCACCTGGTGAGTGGAAGTCACGCGCATCTACACGGGAAACAAATTCGGTTGCGCCAGTTTTGACATAGAGCATGGTTTCAGATCCCAACAATTCGGATACCAGAACTTCTGCTTTCACAGTAGCATTTGGATAGGCATCCTTTACAATCTGGTTGCTGGAGATGTCTTCTGGACGGATACCGAAGATGACTTCTTGGCCGATGTAGCCTTGCGCTTCCAAAATCTTAGCCTGACCTTCTGGCAGGGCGATTTCAAAACCATCCGCGCTGACCAAACGGTCTTTCTCAACAGTAACATTGAAGAAGTTCATGGCTGGGCTTCCAATGAAACCAGCAACGAATTTATTGGCTGGCGTATTGTAGAGCTCTTGCGGTGTACCGATTTGCTCTACACGGCCGATGGTGCCTGAACCATCTGGGTTCTTAGTAGAAGACATGATAACGATACGGTCTGCAAGGGTCATGGCTTCTGTTTGGTCGTGGGTTACGTAGATGGTTGTGGAACCGATGCGACGGTGGATTTTGGCAATCTCTGTCCGCATGGAAACACGGAGTTTAGCATCCAAGTTGGACAAAGGCTCATCCATCAAGAATACCTTGGCATCGCGGACAATGGCACGACCCATGGCAACCCGCTGGCGTTGTCCACCTGAAAGGTCTGCAGGTTTGCGTTGCAAGAACTCAGTCAGGCCTAGGATGGCCGCCGCTTCTTTTACACGTACGTCAATGTCTGCCTTGGAATATTTGCGCAGTTTCAAACCAAAGGCCATGTTGTCATAAACAGTCATGTGTGGATAAAGGGCATAGTTCTGGAAAACCATGGCGATATCGCGATCTTTTGGCGCCTTGTCATTGACCACTTCACCGTCAATCCGCAATTCACCTTCAGTGATATCTTCCAGACCAGCTACCATCCGAAGGGTCGTAGACTTACCACAGCCTGAAGGACCTACGAATACGATGAACTCCTTGTCCTTGATGTCCAAGTCGAAGTCTTCTACCGCATAGTGGGTCGCATTTGGGTATTTTTTAAAAATGTGGCTCAAATTCAATTCAACCATTGTTTTTCTCCATTTTCTTTTGATGGTTCTAGTATAGCAAAGAAAGCGATTGCAGAAAATAGACAGACCAACCAGAATTTTTGGGCAGATTGCACAAAAAAAGCCAGGGGGCTTCCCTAGCTTAGCCATTCAACATCAAGAGGTGGCAGAAGGCCAAATCATCCAAATTTTTCAGATTGAGGCCGGAAAGGCTATGAAATTTATCCAGCTTGTACTGGAGGGAATTACGGTGCATAAAGAGTTTTTGGGCAGTCTGCACCAGATTGGTCTGGGAGGTCCACATGGCTTCGATGATATCCACCATATCCTTACTTTCATCGATGTAGTGGCGGATTTTTTCTGGGATGACCCCTAGGTTCAACTGGCCGGAGCGGGCCCAGAGGGCCATTTTTGCAAAGGAGATGGTTTGCTCACTTCCCTTGAGAGGCACAAAGTCAGAAAAGAGCTGGTACTCACTGTCAAAGACCTGTCTCAGCTCTTCTGCCTGTAGCTTGGTCCAGCTATTGCCAAAAAAGATGGTCAGCTTAGTCCCAAAATCACTTTCCACCGCTGGAAGGATATCCTGAATCAGGGCCTCCACTTCAAAGGGAATGGTTTGATCCAAAACCAGGAGGGTCCGGGTGGCATGCAACTCCACCAGGGCTGTCAAATGGGGCAGTAGCCCATAAAAGAGGTCCAGCAAGTCAGAAGACAGAGGGATACCGTGCTCCAGGTAGAGGAGCTGGACTCTTTCTAATTTGGTCGGCAGGCCTCCCTTTTTTTGCACCAAAAATTGGTGCCAAACATCCTGAACCGATGACTGTAAGGCAGGCTGTGACTCCTGTAAATTCAGCAGGGCTTGCTCGCGTTGGCTCAAGGTCTCAAGCGGAAAGTGGATAAATTGGCCATCCAAAGGCAATGTCAGCCACTCAGGGCCCTGGCCCGTCTCCTGGTTGACCACCGCTTCTGGAAACAAATCTCGTAGGTTCATGAACGCTCTCCCTTTCTATCTGATTTGATTATACCATAAGCTCCCTCGAGCAGAAAGCGGCAACATTTTTTATTGTAACCGTTGACATTTATATTCTTTTGGCGGTATAATAATCAAAAATCCTTCCCTTATCTCTATGAGGAGCCTCCCATGAAAAAATTACTACTACGTGCAGATGACCTAGGTTATTCAGAGGCGGTCAATTATGGCATTGAAAAGTCCATTCGGCAGGGGTTGATTCGCAGTCTCGGAGTCATGGTCAATATGCCTGCCACCCAGCACGGGGTGCAACTGATTCAGGACTGTGATATTGCCCTGGGTGTCCATGTCAATATTTGTGCTGAGAGGCCCTTGACTGACCCCAGTCTGATTCCTAGTCTGGTGGATGACAAAGGCTATTTCAAGTCCTCCAAAACCTACCGTTCAGCTTCTGAGGATTTTGTGGTCTTTGAGGAGGTCATCATCGAAATCGAAGCCCAGTACCATCGTTTCCTGGAACTCTTTGGCCGCAAGCCAGATTATTTTGAAGGGCATGCTGTGGCTTCGGCTAATTTCTTCAAAGGCCTTGAATATGTGGCTGAGAAATACGGTCTTAAATATTCTGGTTTTCCCTTGGATGACAAACCGATTCAGGTTGGCCATTCCCTGGTTGCCTTCCACATGGAGTCTCTTCAACCAAACTATGACCCCTTTGCCCTCTTGCAAAAGATGGTCGCGTCTGCCTCAGATGAGGTCGTCCAAATGGGAATCTTTCATCCTGGCTACTTGGACCACTACATCCTGACCCACTCCAGCCTCTTGCAGGACCGCTGTTTGGAGGTGGAGGTCCTGACAGACCCAGCCACCAGAAGCTTCTTGGAGCAAGCCGGGGTGGAGCTGATAGATTACCGGGACCTTTAGATAGGACAGGAAAAGAGTTTGGGACAAAAGTAGTTCCAAACTCTATTTTTTCATTTTAGATACTTATAGCGCAGTGGTCGAGTGGGCTCTAATGCGCTGATAAATCAGCTTTTACAGCCCTACTCAACTGTGCGGAGGTGGGACGACGAAATCGAATTTCTCCGAAATTACCGATTTCTGTCCCACTCTCTTTTTGATGGTTATTTGTCTTCCACCAGTCTAAAGGACTGCCAGGGTTGGATCCAGTCCAGGAGAATCCGGTCTGCTTCCCGAATGTGGCCGATGACATTCTGGCGCTCACCCAGGTTTGGACGGTCCTTGAGGGCAACCTGCAACTCTGCCTTGTACTGCCCAGCCTGGTCATTGCCAATGAGGATATCCCCTCTCTGGATGGCGGCGGTATTGGTAGCAGGAACAGCTTCATTCCGATACTTAACCCTGGTCTGGCTGGATCGAATCATATAGCCTGAGTAATCCCCCCGATAGAGCTGGATATTGTCTAAGCAAATGGCTCTCTCCAGTGCACTGGTATCCTCCCGAAACTGAACTTGGAGCTCTGGCATGGTTCCAAAGAAACTAGCGGCAGCGGCCTTTAGGTCGTCAAGGTCCACCAGTGAGGAGCTGATAAAGAGGTCGTCAATGACGCCCGTCGCCTTGAGAAGCTGAATCTGAGTAGTCACAGGGAGGTTGCGCTGCACTTCACTGGACACCATCAAATCAGACAGAGGCCATGGCCCAAATTTCCCAGATGCAGTATCCACAAAGGCTGCCGTCCGAAGATTATAAGCCTTGTATTTGGCGGCTGTTTCTACAAAATAATCCAAGTCCAAGCCCGTGTAGGCTTGCGGGTAAAAGTTATGGGAACCAATCAAGCGGTCCTTATTGGCCCCGAAATCCATAATCAGGTCAATATAATGCTGACCTCTGGAAATGTTGGTTTCGATAATGATTCCGTAAGGGTTATGGGTCATCATGGCTTCTTCATAGCCGCGGAAACCCTCATCCAAACGCAGAGACCAGATCCCCAAGTCTGCGAAAAAGCTCATATCCTCATAACCAAGATTCAAGGCCTGAAAGAGCTTGGGATTGACATCAATAGATGTCCGCATGCCGAGCTTATTGCCATGAGCAATGATGGCCTTGAAGGCTTGCACCGTCTCATCAGGATTGTCTGCCACCTCTAGCATGGAGGTGAAGATGCGGGTATAGCCCAGGCTGGCCGTCTGGTCCAGATAAGCCGCCATCTCTTGAAAACTAGACTTAGAGGGATAGATGGAAATACCTAATTCTGACATAGTCATCCTTTCTAACTTGAAAAAAGAGTCTGGGACTAGAACAGTCACAGACTCCGAAATTCCATGAAATTAAGCTGCACCCTGTTCTTCTTTAACAAGTTTTGCATCGTAAACTTTGATGAATGGGAACCAGATAGCAAAGGCAACCAAGGCACAGATAACAGCTAAGATACCAGCCTTAATATCACCACCAGAACCTACGAAGGCTCCAAGGCCAACTGGACTTGGCCATGGTGTTTGTACGATTGCTTTTCCTACCAACCCAGAGTTTACTGCCAAGAAGGCAATGGTAGCAGATACGATTGGGGCAACCATGAATGGAATAGCCAAGATTGGGTTGTAGACAACTGGCATACCAAAGATGATTGGCTCATTGATATTAAAGAGTGCAGGTCCAATTGCAGCCTTACCAAGCATCTTCAACTGTTCAGATTTGGCAAAGAAGGCGATGAAGAGGGTCAGACCAAGGGTCGCACCTGAACCACCGATGGTAACGTAGGCATTGGTAAACTCACCCGCAAAGGCATAGGAAGCACCGTCAACGTTGGCCGCCATGTTGGCCAAGAGGATAGGGTTAACCAGACCCATAACGATATTAGCACCATGGATACCGACAATCCAGAGAGCATGCACCAAAAGATAGATAACAATGATACCTGGAAGAGTGTTGGTAATATTGGTAACGAAGGCAAATGGGATTGCAATGACCTTATAGATGTCAGTTCCCATAAAGATAAAGGCACCATTGATGAAGATAACGGTGATGGCTACCACAAAGGCTGGAACCAAGGCAGTGAAAGAACGAGAAACCCCTTCTGGAACAGCTTCTGGCATCTTGATGACCCATTTACGTTTCACACAGAGACGGTAAAGTTGCACGGCCAAGACAGACATGAGGATGGCCGTAAAGAGTCCTGAGGTGGAAAGACGAGACAAGCTATCGCCACCAACGGTCCAGCCGTTGATAGTGGTTTCGCCAGTCACCAAGGTCATCGCACCATCGGTCCAAGTCAACTCAGGAATGGTCATGAAGAAGGCAAAGACTGCCAAAATCCCACCGTTCATTGGGGACAGGTTGAGACCTTCTTCTTCGGCATAAATCTTGGTGTACTCATAACCAAAGACCAAGGCAAAGTAGAGAGACAAAATACCCATGGAACACTTGTAGGCCAAGAGGGTCAGGGCCGCAAACTTGTCAAAGGAGCCAGCCCAGATATCCGCTAAGAAGGGAAAGGCTTGGGGAATGACACCCAGGACAAGGAAGGCAGAACCTACGATGGTCAAGGGGATAGATGCCATACCGGCAGCCACGATAGCCCGGACAGGTCTAAGGTTGCAACCTTCCCCATTGGACCCATGAGGTACTTTTCTAAAAGTTCAAACATATATGATCCTCCTAAATTTTTTTATAAATGTTTGCAAAATTATTCATGAGCAGCCAAATACTGCTTCAAACGAAGATACTGCTTGTCCACATTCTTGTTGATGCGGTTGAGCTTGGATAGGATCCAAACTGCCAGCAGGATGCCGACTCCCTGTATCAGGAGTAAAGCAATGACAGATTGTTGTGTGTCCTGCAGGAAGGGGAATAAAAAGCCGATTTGACCGGTTAGGGTCATTAAAGCCAGGATAGCGTTGACCCCAATGACCGTCTGATAAAAACGGTAGGTAATCTTGGCCTGCTCTTGGTTGCGCGTGAACATCTTAAACTGTTCCCACATGGTCAGTCCTGCAAAGACAAGCATGGCTACTGGCACCAGCATGGCCAGATAATCCTGGGTCATATACAGAACCGCCGCCCAGTAGAGATTGACAAAGAGGTAGGCCGCACTAATGTACCGAATGGCAAAATAGCGATTGTAAAACAGGGTTTTGATGGCATTCTCTTTTCGTCTTTCTTCTATGATTGCTTTTTCCTGGTCTGTCATGTGACAATCCTCCAATCCGTCATTTTCCTATACAAGGAAACTTTTTAACTAGCTCACTTTTTTGTACAATTCCAGCATTTCCAAGGCGACTTCGCGCAGGGTCATACTGGTCATCAAATGGTCTTGAGCATGAACCATGATGATTTCAATTTTGATTTCAACTCCATTAGCATATTCATTCAAGAGCTTGGTTTGCGCGTGATGGGCCTGGAGCAGTTCCTCGTTGGCAGCCTCCAATTTTTCAGCTGCTGCCTCGTATTGGCCTTCGCGCATATCTGCAAAGGCTGCATGGACCGTAGAACGGGCATTACCGCTATACAAGATAATCTCAAAAGCGGCTACTTGAAGTTCTTCTGTATTCATAATCTTCCTTTCTACTTATCTATCTTGGTCAAGACTGAGAAACAGTTCTTTAAACTCTTCAAAATCCTGACAGGCAACCATTTTTTCTTTTAAGGCTGGCATGTCAACCAAGTCAACGATGCCTCTGGTAATATCTGCCAGTCCTTCATTGCCGTAAATGGAGGAGCTGATCAGAAAGACCAGTTGAATCTGTTTGAAATAATCATCCCAGACCAGACCGTTTTTGACAATGGCAACCGCAATTTTATGGTCCTTGTCCAAGGCCTTGATGGGATGGGGGACTGCAATGGTCTCATCAAAGACCACTGTACTCATCTTGGACCGCTGGTTCATCAAATCAAGCATTTCCTGCTCATACTGGTCATCACTACCATCGTTTAAGAGGGAAACCAGATGACGCAGGACCGCATCCTTGTCCGTCTCCTCCAGGATGGCAAAGTAATCCTTGGAAAAATAATCATCGAAGAAATCGGTCAATTTCCCCCTTGAGATTCGGAGATTTTGCTTGGACTTCTTGGCCGTCAGCTTGGACAATTCCTTCTTGATATAGGTCACTTCCTCATCCTTGAGAAAGACACTGACCTTGTAGACCGGGATGGCAAAGACTAGATTCGATAAATCAATGGTCGAAATGATGCAGTCAACTCCAGCCAACTTCTCATCGTTGATGTCATAGTAACCAACCATTTCAGCCACATTGACATACTGACTGAGTTCGTTTTGAATCCTGTGCCGCAACATCTGGGCACTGCCAAAACCAGTGGCACAGATGACCAGGGCATTGGGCTTGTGCTCCTCCTTGTAGCGCTCGAGGGCGGCCATGATATGGAGGGCGATGTAGGCAATTTCATCCTCAGAAAGTTGGTCCACCTGAAGCATGTCCAAATAGGAGAGCATGGTCCTGGTCAGGTTGAAAGCATCCAGATAATTGGACGTGATCTCATCCAGCAGCGGATTGTCCAGATGCACGTCATTTTCCAGACGCTCCATCAGAACTTCCAGGTGGGTCAAGAGCCCTTCTGACAAGGTAAAATCCCCGCTGAAATGATAGTCTGTTTCCCGATCCAAGCGCTGAAGCGCACTGAGAATCTCCTGACGCAGCTGATTGGTCGAGCCATCATCGAACGTCCGTTCCCCCTTTTGCCCCTTGGAAATCAAATGAAGGGCGATATAGTTGACCTCGCTATGGGGAAAATCAATCTGGGTCACCTGCCGAATCCGATGGAGGATGTTTTTGGCGACCAGGATTTCCTTTTCATAGCGCTGGGCATCCAAGTCGATGACAGAAATCTGAAAACCAGATTCCAAGCGCTTGATGGCTAGAGCAATATGGACCACCAGATTTTGAATGACAAAGTCTGATAATTTCAGGCCCTGGCTGCGGGACTCATCCAGTATGACCATGGTCAATTCTTCAAAATTGATGGGCAACTTGAGAACATCGTGACGGACATATTGGTGGATGTTTTTCATGAACTGGCCGCTGAAGAAGTAATCCATAATGAAATGGCGCTTATCCTGCTCACTGCCAGCAACATAGACCCCCTTATTGGCCCGACTTTCGATGGTCAAGTGGTATTTTTCCAAAAGTTGGCGGATCTTTTTGAAATCTGCTGAGAGGGTGGAGCGGCTGACAAAGAGCTGGTCCATCAGGTCCTCAAAGAGTAGACCCTCCTGCTCAAACATGAGCTGGTTGAGGATAAAATGATGGCGGTCTGAAATACCAGCATTGGCCATGCCATTTTGAATATGATGGTCGGTCAAGAATTGCTGGTACAGCTTTTCATCTTGGATGGAGAGGCGGTAACCAAATCCCTGTTTGGACTCAATCACCACCCCTTCACCAAGCTTTGTCAATTCCTGACTGACATTTTTCAAATAGGTCCGAACCGTCCGATCCGTACAGGACAGGTGGTCCGCCAATTCCTTGCTGGTCACATAACGACTGCTATCTTGCGACAAATAGTTCAAAATCATTTTTTCTTTTTGATTTAGCATAGGAGCTCCTTCATCAATCGGTTAGAACCTCTACTTACAGATTTAGACTATTTTCGCGCGACTGTCAAGTGAAATTACAAGCTTTCCTTTACCAAGGCTGCCATTTTCTCAATACCCATCGGGATTGGAATGTAGGCTTGTGGTGGAATTTGAACTACTGGACGGCCCACTTTTGCACCCTCATCAGCCAATTGTTGGTAGTTCATCTTGGTCTGTGGGCTAACTAGGTAAAGGTCATAAGCCGCGTCTTGAATCAGTTTCTTTCCTTCCGGTACACTGACCGCATCCATTTCAATCGCGAAACCTTGCTCGTTCAAAAGTGCTGCTGTTTTCTTTGCAATCAAAGAAGATGACATACCTGCTGCACAGACAATAAGTGCTTTAACCATAAAAGCTACCTCCGTTTTAAAAAATATGAATGTTTACATGTCTATTATAACCGAATCCGCTTACAAAGGAAATCCCAACTATTTCCGTATCACTACGGAAATTTTGTGGTTAGACAAAGGAAATTTCCTAATACTCAAAGAAAATCAAAAATAGCCTAGGAAACGAAGCTGATGATAGAACTGGAGTTCATCGAAGCGAGTTGACAACGGATACTTTTTATTTTCAAAGAGTATAAATCATCCTCTGGACCGAGAAAAAAAGAGAGCGATACTCCAGTGGTTGGAAATAGACATCCCCAGTTCGCATCATTCGTATTTGGCTGGTTCGGAGTACAAAATACACATATTTCTGCCAATCAACCGCTACCATTTCCACCTAAAACGAAAAAAGAGCTTGGAACAACAATTGTTCCAAACTCTATGAAAAATTGGCTTCTCACTAGGAAGTAGCCGCTGCCCCAAAAGAGATCCGAGTAGAGGTCACAACCACATCTTTCATGGGAAGGTTGTACTCCTCCATCAACAGTTGGCGCAGGGCAACATCGTTGAGCTTGCTGCCTACGACATACCAATCCTTATGCTTGATATCAAAGGTCAAGACATCTGCTAGTTTGGGATTGGTTGACAAATCTGGGACATTCAGTCCCTTGCTAAAATCGATACGATAGGTAAACATGACAGCTCCTTTTCTACATTCTCAAACAAATATTCGATTTATTCTAAAGAAGGACGGTGATAGGGTTGTGGTAGCGAGCCACTGCTACCTTGTCAGGCCCCAGTTGGAAATGCTGCAACAGGTAGTCACGGATTTGGCTCTCTTGAAGGGGAGATGCAACGACCACCGTGCCCTTGCTGATGGTCCGAATACGAAAGGATTGCCCTAATTCTGGTTCATTTTGAAAACGAGAAAGGTCATCAGCTTTTTTAAATGTTAAGACGTAATCATAGGCCAGCTGTCCCCCCTTTTTGAGAGAGTTTGCACCAACCATCTTGGCCATACCACGAAAGAGGCCGATAATGAGTACTGTAGAAATCACAATGTAGAACAAAAAAGATAGAAAATCCATAAGAACCTCCTACTGTCAGGATAAACTGACAGAAAAACCAGTCCCTCTTATTAGCAAGACACGCCCTGAGTAGGTATGATAACCCGATCGGGCCCCAGTTGAAAAGTTTCCAGCAAGTAAGCCTTGAGTTCGCTCTCCTGAAGGGTGGTTTGGACCATGACCAAATCCTCATCACGATAAGTGATGGTTAAGTCCGTTTCCTCTATAAAGCGCTGGGCATCCTCTATCTTCCTGAAGCGTATGACATGTCCAAACCCTTCATTCTGTTGGCTCGTTTTTCGAAGATAAGCCTTAGCAATAGAGAGAAGTCCCCAAAATAAACCGACAATCAGAACAATGGAAACAAGGATATAAACCAAAAAGGATAAAAACTCCATAAAAACCTCCATTTCTACCAAGTTGTTTTGACAGAAAAACAAATCTTTCTTACATAATGAACTGACCTGTGCTGATGGTATACTGACCGGGCTTGAGCTGATAAGTCGTCTCAAAAAATTCTTTTAACTTAGCATCCGAAAGGGTCGATGCAATACAGTAACCATCTACCTTTTCAAACTTAATACTTCCAATTTCTTTAAAGGTAGGCTCCTGCCTCAAATCAGGAATAGCCACACCATCTTTAAAGCGAACGAAATAGTTCACAGACTTTCGGCCCTTGGCATCGCGAGTCCGCGGGGTATACAATTTCATTTTCAGCCAAATATTGAAACTGGTATCTGCAAACCAAATCCCGAGACCAAGTAAGATACCTAAAACATACCACATGATAAACCTCTTCTACTGTCAGGCCTATTGACAGAAAAACAAATCCTTCTCATTACAAAAATTGACGAGTCGTCACGGTGAATTGGCTCGGTTCCAGTTGATAGTTGGTCTTGATAAACTCTTTCAACTTGGCATCATTGACAGTCGATGCCACACAGTAACCAGTGCCCGTTTTGTACTTGACAGTTGCCAGCTCCAAGAAGGCCGCATCCCCTTCCAAGTCAGGAAGGTCCACATGTTTAAAGTCAATAAAATAATTGACCGCCTGACGGCCTTTGGCATCCACCACACGTGGCGTTATCAGCTTCCTTCTCAAAGCTATGATGAAATAAACCAGCCCTGCTATGATGGCAATCCCAAGTATAAATTTGAAAAGCATGTCCATAACAACACCTCCTATTTGCGAATATTATAGCACTTCCGCCGGGAAATGCAAGCATTTTTTGCAAAAATATTTCATCGCAATATACAAGGAAAAACTCCTATATATAGGAAGAAATGTGGCAAAAATATTTTTAAAAAGGATGATTTTTTTTAAAAAAAAGGCCTATCCCCCGATATAGAGAGATAGACCCTTTTTTCATCTTTACCCGTCCATGTCAGGGGCGGGCAGAATCAGAATATTTTGAACATTATGGAGCAATATCGAAATAGGAGCCAGCCGAAAGCAAGCCTATGGCAAGATTTCTATCAAATTGACCAACTGCGGCTATTTTTTGATAGAATGCACCCACTTCAGGTGATAGAGTTCTTTCCCGAGAAAGGTTGCGCACAGCAAGCTGCCGAAGGGCTTCAGCCAAGCCTGCCAGATGATTGGCTTCCTTTTGAGGCTCGAGTAGTAACTTGTCCTTATACTCGACCAGTATTTCTCGTTCCTCTGAAGTCAGTGTCGGAACTAAAATCAGATTGATGAGTTCATCGATCAGTTTTTCAGTTTTTTCCATATCCTTTTACCTCGATTCTTGGAGAAGATTGGAAACAATCAAATAATTTGGTTATTTGACAACAATATTCACCAATTTAGTTGGCTTCGATAGTCTGGGGATAGACTATTGAAGGTGGGAGATAAATAAACAAACGAGGCGATTGTTACTTAGTAACGATATTGACGAGTTTGTTTGCAACCACAATCACCTTCACAAGCTCCTTGCCTTCTACCTCGGCCTGGATTTTTTCATTTGCAAGGGCGATGCTTTCCAGTTCTTCACGGCTGGCATCTTTTGGCACCATGAGTTTGGCCTTGACCTTGCCCTTGATTTGGACAACGATTTCCACTTCGCTCTCTACCAGCTTGCTTTCGTCATAGCTTGGCCACGCCACAGGTGAGATGGACTCTTGACCGCCCGTTACCAGCTGCCAGAGTTCCTCACCCAAGTGTGGGGCAAATGGCGCCAGCAACTGGATGAAGCCTTTGGCGTATTCGACATAGAGCTGATCTTCCTTGTTGGCAGCATTGACAAAAATCATAAGCTGGGCGATGGCGGTATTGAACTTGAGCCCTTCGATGTGCTCGCTCACTGTTTTCACGGTTTCATGGTAAACCTTGTCCAAGTGGCCATTGTTTTCTGCTACTAGCTCCTTGTTGGTCAAGAGGCGGTAAACCCGGTCTAGGAATTTACGCGAACCTTCCAGGCCTTCTTCGCTCCAAGCGATAGACGCATCCAGCGGCCCCATGAACATCTCATAAACCCGCAGGGTATCTGCCCCGTACTGGTCAATAACATCATCCGGGTTAACCACGTTTTTCAGGGATTTGGACATCTTGGCTGGCGCCTGTTCCAGTTCTTCCCCAGTTTCGACATGGAAGAAGGAGCCATCCCGTTTTTCCACCTTATCGGTCGCAACCAGGGCCCCACGGCCATCACGGTAGCTGGTTCCCAAAATCATGCCTTGGTTAAAGAGTTTTTGGAAGGGTTCCTTGGTTGGCACGACACCGATATCATAGAGGAATTTGTGCCAAAAACGGGCATAGAGGAGGTGAAGAACGGCGTGTTCGGCACCGCCGACATAGATGTCGACAGGCAGCCATTGTTTGAGCAGGTCTTCATCCGCCAATTTCTCATCGTTGTGGGGGTCGATGTAGCGCAGGTAGTACCAGCTGGAGCCAGCCCATTGCGGCATGGTGTTGGTTTCCCGGCGGCCCTTGACCCCATCTTCGCGCACCACTTCCAGCCAGTCTGTCAGATTGGCCAGTGGCGACTCACCCGTTCCTGAAGGCTTGATGTCAGAGGTTTTTGGCAAGACCAGAGGTAGTTCACTTTCTGGAACAGCTGTGGAAGTGCCGTCTTCCCAATGGATGATTGGAATAGGCTCACCCCAATACCGCTGGCGGCTGAAGAGCCAGTCGCGGAGGCGGTAGGAAATTTTCTCCTCACCCAAGCCTTTTTCTTCTAGCCAGCTCACCATCTTGGCAATAGCCTCTTCCTTGTTGAGGCCATCGAGGAAGCCTGAGTTGATATGGGGACCATCTTCTGTGAAGGCTGCTTCTGCTACATTGCCACCCTCCAGAACAGGAAGAATCTCCAGGTCAAACTGTTTGGCAAATTCCCAGTCCCGCTCATCGTGGGCAGGCACGGCCATAATGGCCCCTGTTCCGTAGCTGGCTAGGACATAGTCGGCAATCCAGATAGGAATTTCTTTTCCATTGACAGGGTTGATGGCATAGGCACCGGTCCAGACGCCCGTTTTTTCCTTGGCCAGGTCGGTGCGGGCCAGGTCTGATTTGAGAGAGGCTTGGCGCTTGTAGTCGGCCACTGCTTCTGCCTGATCTGGCGAGGTAATGCTATCGACCAAGTTGTGCTCAGGCGCAAGGACAGCGTAGGTCGCTCCAAAAAGGGTGTCCGGACGGGTGGTAAAGACGGTGAAGTCCTTGTCGGTGTCCTTGATTTTAAACGTAACATTGGCGCCGATTGACTTGCCAATCCAGTTGCGCTGCATATCCTTGATAGACTCTGGCCAGTCAACTTCTTCCAAGTCGTTAAGCAAACGTTCTGCATAGGCTGTGATTTTCAGCATCCATTGGCGCATAGGCTTGCGGACAACAGGATAGCCACCACGCTCTGAGGTTCCGTCAGGAAGGACCTCTTCATTGGCAATGGCTGTTCCCAGTTCCTCCACCCAGTTGACAGGCACTTCAGCTTCATAAGCCAGGCCCTTTTCATAGAGCTTGGTGAAAATCCACTGGGTCCACTTGTAGTAGTTGGGGTCTGTTGTATTGATTTCACGGTCCCAGTCGTAAGAAAAGCCAAGGGCGTTAATCTGACGCTTGAAAGTAGCAATATTTTGGGCTGTAAAGTCTGCTGGGTCATTACCTGTATCCATGGCGTACTGCTCCGCTGGCAGACCAAAGGCATCCCAACCCATGGGGTGAAGAACATTGTATCCTTTCGCACGCTTGTAACGGCTGAGGATGTCGGTCGCAGTGTAGCCCTCTGGATGGCCTACGTGCAGACCCGCACCAGATGGATAAGGGAACATATCTAGGGCATAAAACTTAGGTTTGGAGGCGTCTGTTCCTGTTTTAAACGTGTGATTGTCCGCCCAATAGGTTTGCCATTTGGGCTCGATTTCCTTGTGATTGTAGAAGCTCATGTGTTTTCTCCATGTCAATAAATGATCTTCCCTATTATATCATGAAATAGGGAAAGAAAAAAGGCAGAGATTTAGCCTTCTTTTCCTATATACTCCCTCAAATCCGCCATGACGGACTGCCCATCCTGCAAGCCCAGCTGGTAGATGTTCTCCAGCTTATCAGGATTTTTCTCCAGACGCCCGATTTCCAAGGCTTTGCTTGGACGGATGGCAAAGAGGTCGCCAGTTTTTTCCAGTTTCTCAATCTGATCCAGACTGTCATTGTAGTGCTGATAACGCTTGGTCGCAACCTGGACAAAGCGGGGATACTTGCGATAAAGGAGCTTGTAAATCCGCCCACTAGAAGCCTTCTTGCGGTAGCCAAGCGGCCTGGTCAAGATGACAATGAGCTTGTCAAAGCCCAGACTTCTGGCAAATTCCACTGGAATCGAGTCTGATAGGCCACCATCCAGGTACTTCTTGCCCTGCCATTCCACGATGTTGGACACCAGGGGCAGGGCGGAGCTGGCCCGCAGGATTTCCATCTGCTCAAAGACATGCTCAATCTGGAAATACTCTGGCTGGCCCGTTTCCACATTGGTCGCCACAGCATAAAAAGGGATATTGGCCTTGGCAAAGGCTTCCTGGTCAAAGACATCCAGCTTCATGGGGATTTCATAGTAGGTAAAATCCTTGTTGACCATATTCCCGGTTTTAATCCAGGAGCGCAGCCCCATGTAGTTGGGATGGGAGATATATTTTTTATTGTAGCGCAGGGCTCGGCCCCGCTGACCAGAAACAAAATTGACCCCAAAAAGAGCGCCAGCTGAAACCGATACGATGCCATCAACCTCAATCCCCGAATCCAAAAAAGCATCCAACACACCAGCCGTATAAAGCCCCCGCATGCCCCCACCTTCTAATACTAAACCTAGGCGCATCCTATTCCCCCTTCAGATGTTATGCTTTCCATTATAGCAAAAAGGAAGCGAAATGGAAGAACTCAACAAATCTTCTTTTCCAGTTGTTGAACTCAAACTGTATGGGAGACAGTTCGAGGTTGGAGATAAAGCGAACAAAGTTCGCGTCAAAACATTATCACTAATCATAAAAAAGAGGCTGAACTTGAGTCCAGCCTCCTGAATGATATCATTATTTTTTACGTTCCACACTTGCATTTGGAATGTTTTGAGCAAAAAACTCTGCTGACTGTTTGTCAAAAAATGGTCCAGCAATCTGGTTTCCAAATTGGTCAACCACAATCCATTCTTGCATAGCACACACCTCCCTTCGTTTCATTTACAAATCATCTAAAGATAATTTCCCTGTTCGCAAGTCAGCTTCAATATCTTTAGCAAATTTCTCTGTCAAACGCTTTCGACCATACAACTCTTTTACTCGATGTGTAACATCTAGGCAGATTACCTCTCCGTTATCGTCTATCTCCACCTCTACTTTCCCTGGGCGGTAAATTGTCCAGTTCCCATTTCCTTTCCCCAACTCTCTGACAAAAAATCCTTCAGGCCGCCATTTCTTTAATACAAATTTCAGCGTTCCTTGATCCGCAAATGATACACGTGGGGTAAAAATAACTCTATTTACCTTCATTTCGCCCCCTAGTTGGCATTATAACCAAAATCTCTTGACCGCAAGGTTTCCTTCCACCACGACTCACGTGCTAAGATGTGATGGTCATCTACTTTTCCATTATAATTTTCCAGAAGGCTATATTGAAAATTGGCCTTGATATAGTCAAATCCCTGCTCCTTGACAAGCTGACGGAGTTCCTTATTTCCACCGTGACCATTGTTGACATAGGATTGCCAGCGCGACAAAAGCATGCCGCTGTCACTGGTTGCAGAACCAACATAATGTTTCCCCGTTTGTTTATCAGTCAATAAATAAACAGCTTTCTGATTACCGAGTGCGGTCAGCCAATCCTGCTTTTGCAGACGGAAAATACTCTCCAGCTGATAATAAGATAAGCGGATATTATCATAACCAGGGAATTCATCACCCGTCCAAGGTGTAGGGAGCAGTTCTCGAATAACGACATCCTTTGCAGATCGCTCAAAATAACGTACCGTAGAGATTCCAACTTTAAAGTCAATAATTAGGCGATCAAAATAGGCAGCAAATTCCTCCCGCACCTTTCCTTCATAAGACTTTCCAGAGGTAACAGGGAGCTGTTCAGTTATTTCCTTTACTGTTGTTAATAACTATTTGTTATAGCCGACTTTGATAAAGTTAACCACAATTTCTCCAACACGGAAGTAATTTTTTCCTTCTGGATTATAAAAAATATTCCAATTATTCACGTGTTCTTTGTCCGCTAAATAATGGGACTTGGTATACTCCACGCTGCCTTCCCAGACGTGGAAACGCAGCTTTACTTTGGGTAACTCTTCATCAGAAAAATGAAATAAATCTTTTAAGGTCAAAGCTCCCATCACTTTCTCCTTCACCTTTAGGTTAAGTATTGACTGGTAAGTCAATACTTGGTATACGTAGTATATCAACGAAAATTTTACTTTCTATTCTGATTCAAAATTGAAATCATACGTGACCCTCCTAATCAGGTCAAAGAAAAAACGACCTTCTTGGCGAAAGTCGTTTGTAGATTACCAAATAATGACCCGATCTTGGGGGGCCCGCCACATGGCGTCTGATGCTGTGATGCCAAACTCCTCATGGAATTCTGGGAAGTTGGTCAGAGTGACATTGGTCCTGAGTTTGCCTGGGGCATGGACATCGACGGCTGCCAGCATCTGCATAAATTCTTCACGGGCCTTCATCCGCCAAATGGTGGCAAAATTGATGAAGAAATCGCGGGCTGAGAAGTCTGCTTCTTGCTTGGCTGCTTCCAAGGCGCAGGCTACGCCACCTAGGTCTGCCACATTTTCCGAAACGGTCAGCTGGCCATTGACCTTGGCACCGTAGGAATCCAGGCCATCAAATTGGTCCACCACCTTATCGGTTCGGGTTTTAAAGGCCGCAAAATCCTCATCCGTCCACCAGTTTTTCAGGCTGCCATGTTCATCAAAGGAGGCCCCATTGGTATCAAAGGCATGGGAAATCTCATGAGCAATGACCGCACCGATTCCACCGTAGTTAGCTGATGAAGATTGCTCCAGCGAGTAAAATGGTGCCTGCAAGATGGCGGCTGGGAAGACAATCTTATTCTGCTGAGGGTTGTAGTAGGCATTGACCATGTGGGCTGGCATGCCCCACTCTGTCGTATCCACAGGCTGATTCCACTTGCTCCAGGCATGGGCAATGGAAATCTTGGCCAGGTTTTGGGCATTTTCCACCAGAGAAAGGTTTTCATCGATGATTTTCTTGGCGTAGGTTTCTGGCAGTTTCTCCGGATAGCCGATATGGGGCGTGATGACATTGAGCTTGACAATGGCTTTTTCACGGGTTTCTGCCGCCAGCCAGTCTGCGCTTTCCAAGCGTTTCTTGTAGACTTCAATCATGGTCTGGACCTTGGCTTCCACATCCGCCTTGGCTGCCGCTGAGAATTTTTCCCCTGCATACCAGAGCCCCAAGGCCTGATTGTAAGGCCCTTCCGCCAGATAGTAGGCGGCTTTTTTCTTGTCCTGAGCCTGGGGAGTTCCTGAAAGGGCTCGGCCAAAAGCACCCGATAAGACCCGAATTTCATCGGTCAAGTAGGCATTATAAGCCTTGGCCGCAGACAAAATCAGGTCTGCCTTGAGCAAGTCCCAGTTTTTTTCTGAGAAATATTCTCCAGCAAAATCGGTCCAAAAACGCTCTTCTGGCACGATGACCAAGTCAGGAATCTGTCCCAAAATCTGGCTAAAAATGGCATCCAAGGGCAGTTCTGGGGCCAGTTTTTTGAAGTCCTCCCATTGGTAGGGATGGTAGAGTTCCGCATATTTGGAGCCTTCTTCCCGAGAGAGGACAACCTTGGCCAATTTGGCATCCAATTGGATGGCCTTATCCAAAAGATCCTTGATTTCCTCAGCTGAAAAACCATAGAGGGGTAGCAAATCTTCCTGGGTCTTGCGCCAGGTGGCCAGCAATTCCCTGCCTTTCTCATTGTCCTCAGCATAGTAGGTGGTGTCCGGCAAAATCAGGCTCGGAGCATCCGCCCAGAGGACATTGAGCTGGGCATTCATAAAATCAGGAGCTACGCCAAAGGGCAGGGCGCTGGGCTTACCAGCCAGTTCATAGTCCGCCATCTTGCTGGCAAAATCCGCAAAAGAGGGGAGGGACTGGTATTCCTCAATCAAGGGCAGAACGGGACTGACCCCAAGGGCCTCCCGCTTGTCAAAGTCAGAGGTCATCTTGTGGAACTTGACAAAGTTGGCTAAAATGCCATCCTGGGGCAGATTTTCCCCCGCCAGCCAGGCATCCGAGGTCGCCAGCATCAGGTCTTCAATCTCATCTGCCAAATCCGTAAAACCACCCGTCCGTGGCTTATCATCTGGAATCACAGCCGTCTCGGCCCACTTGCCATTGACCGCTTCATAAAAATCATCTTGATAACGTGTCATCATGTCTCCTTTTCGAGTTATTTTCATATACTGTCACTCTATATAGTAACAAAAAAGGGAGTGGGAAAGAACCCAAAAATTTCTAATTTTGGTTCGTCAACAAGTCTTCATTTTTAGTTGTTGAGCTAAAACGGTCTCTCCCCAGACCGTTTTAGTCCCACCCCCGCATAGCTCCAAAGGTTTGGGAAACCTTTGGAGGTTGGAAATAGAGCGAACTTTGTTCGCATCAAAACTGTCTGGGAGACAGTTTGAGGTTGGAGATAAGGCGAACAAAGGTCGCACCATTCGTAGAGGTCAGATTTGGAGTGTAAAACACGAACAAATCTACCAATCAACCACTGCGTCGATATGCTATCACGAACTATGAGGCAAAGGCTTGGACTTGAACTTATCCTCTTAACCATCTTATCGAACCTTAGTATCCAAGACAATGGTCACTGGTCCGTCATTGACCAGGGAGACTTTCATATCCGCTCCAAATTCACCCGTCTGGACGGGGACTATTTGAGCCAATTGCTGATTGAATTGGTCATAGAGCTGGGTGGCCAAATCCGGCTTGGCAGCCCCTGTAAACGTTGGCCGATTGCCCTTCTTGGTATCCGCATAGAGGGTAAACTGGGAGATGGACAGGATTTGACCGCCCACATCCTGGACCGACAGATTCATCTTGTCCGCATCATCTGAAAAGATCCGCATCTGGCTGATTTTTCTGACTGCATAGTCGATATCTTCCTGCCCATCCTCTGGACAAATCCCTACCAGCAAGAGCAGGCCCTGCTGGATGGCGCCAGCGATTTTCCCATCAATCGTGACCGAGGCCTGGCTAACACGTTGAATGACAATCTTCATACCAGACTCCTATCCATTGGTCCGCTTGACAGAATAAACTTCCGGGACAGACTTGATTTTGTCCACCACGCTGGTGAGGCTGGATAGGTTGGGAATGCCAAAGGAGACGTGGATGGTGGCAAATTTCATATCCTTGGTTGGCTGGGCATTGACCGAGGAAATATTTTTACTGGAATTGGTCAGGACCTTGAGGACATCATTGAGGAGGCCGGAGCGATTGAGGCCGTAAATGTCAATATTGGCCATGTATTCCTTGTTGGAATTGTCCTCTTCCCAGTCCACATCAATGAGGCGGACCTCAACATTTTCCTGGCTCTTGAGGTTCATACAGTCCACCCGATGGACAGCCACCCCGCGACCCTTGGTGATGTAGCCCACGATTGCATCGCCTGGGACTGGATTGCAGCACTTGGCAATCCGAATCAGGAGACCAGAAGCCCCTTCGATGACGACACCACCCTCGTGGCGAATCTTCAGACTGTCCTTGTTTTCCTGCTTAACCTCGCCACCCTTGACCAGTTCATCGGCCACAGCCTTGGCCTTGGCCCGCTCTGCCTCCCGGCGTTCTTTTTCCGTCAGGCGATTAAAGACGGAAGTGGCGGAAATTTCGCCAAAACCCACCGCCGCAAAGAGGGCTTCGTCTGTCTTGTAACTGGTCCGCTGCAGGACCTCGTCCATGTGCTTGCGGTCAAAATAGTGGTTGGGAACGTAGCCATTTTCCAGAAGCAGGTTCTGCACCAGCTCCCGACCCTTGGCCACAGAGAGTTCCTTGTCCTGGTTTTTGAAAAATTGCTTGATTTTATTGCGGGCCTTGTGGGTCTTGACTAGGTTGACCCAGTCTCGGCTAGGCCCAAAGGAATTGGAACTGGTGATGATTTCCACCTGGTCCCCTGTTTTCAGCTTGGTGGTCAGGGGCACCATCCGGCCATTGACCTTGGCACCTGTTGCCTTTTCCCCCACCTTGGTATGGATTTCGTAGGCAAAATCAATAGGTACCGAATCCTTGGGTAGCTCCCGAACCGAACCATCTGGGGTGAAGACATAGATCCGCTCGGTGAAAATGTCATCCTTGACCGAATCGACAAAGGTCTTGGCATCTCCAGAATCCACCTGCAATTCGATGAGATTGTTGATCCACTTGAGCTCTTTTTGGCTGGCTGTCGCATTTCCGCCCCGCTTGTAGGCCCAGTGGGCCGCAACCCCGTACTCAGCGACCTGATGCATCTCCTTGGTCCGAATCTGAAACTCAATCGGGCCCTTTGGTCCATAGACCGTGGTATGGATGGACTGGTAGCCATTGGCCTTGGGATTGGCGATGTAGTCCTTGAAACGACCTGGCATGGGCCGCCAGAGTTCATGGATGTAGCCCAGCATGGCATAGACATCGCTTGGCGTATCCATGATGCAGCGGATGGCAATCAAATCATAGAGTTGGTCAAAACGCTTTTTCTTGTCGTGCATTTTGCGGTAGATGGAATAGATATGCTTGGGCCGTCCATAGACCTGGCCGACCAGATTGCGCTCTGCCGCATAGTCACGAATCTTTTCCACCACCTCGTTGACCAAGTCTTCCCGCTCCTTGCGTTTTTCCGTCATTAGGCGGGAAATCTTGTAAAACTCGACCTCATTGAGGTAGCGAAAGGCCATATCTTCCAGTTCCCACTTGACGGAGGAAATCCCCAAACGGTGGGCCAAGGGAGCATAGATTTCCATAGTTTCCCGGGAAATCCTCTCCTGCTTGTCCTTGCGCAGGTGCTTGAGGGTCCGCATATTGTGGAGCCTGTCGGCCAATTTAACCAGGATGACCCGCATGTCCTTAGACATGGCAATCAGCATCTTGCGGTGGTTTTCAGCCAGCTGCTCCTCGTGGGACTTGTACTCCACCTTACCCAGCTTTGTGACCCCGTCAACAATCATCCGCACATCATGGCCAAACTCAGCCTCCAACTCATCCAGAGTGATGTCTGTATCCTCGACCACATCATGCAAAAAGCCACAGGCCACCGTCACCGCATCCAGCTTGAGACCCGCCAAAATACCCGCCACCTGAATAGGGTGAACGATGTAGGGCTCTCCCGATTTGCGGAACTGCTCCTTATGAGCATCCACCGCATAGTCCAAAGCCTTGCGCACAAAGGCCACATCCTCTTCTGGCATATAGGCAGCCGTCAGAGCCAGGACTTCCTCTCCCGTCACATTTTGTTCTTTCATGGTCTGTCAAATCCTTCTATCTCAATAGTAGTACCATTTTAACACTTTTTCCAAGAAAGAAAAAGGGGAGAGGCTCTGAGAAGCCCATCCCTTCTGTCTTTTTCACCGATACAAAACAGCCCAAAGGCTGTTTCTTAATGCGTTTGATTCATCTCCACCGCATAACTCACAGCTGATAAAGCATAGAGCGGGGCGGTTTCGGTTCGTAGGATTCTGGGGCCCAGGCCGACTGGGATGCCGCCTGCCTGCTCGAAAGCCTCGATTTCTTTTGGTGAAATCCCGCCCTCAGGCCCGAAGATAAAGAGGATTTTTTGCTTGGCTTCCACAGCCTGCAATTCCTGGGCTAATCTAGCCATCTCTCCTGCCTTGGCACTTTCTTCGTAGGCGATAAAGACCTTGTCAAAATCCGTCAGCTGGGCTAAAAAATCAGCCTTCTTGTCAAAGAGTCGGATGTCTGGCAGGCGGTTGCGCTTGGACTGCTCGGCTGCACCGAGAACGATTTTTTCCAATTTTTCAACCTTTTTGGCCAGTTTTTTGCTGTCCCATTTGACCACGGACCAGTCTGCTGGATAAGCCCAGATACCTGATGCCCCTAATTCCGTTGCCTTTTGGGCCACAAGGTCCAGCTTATCCCCCTTGGGAAAGCCTGAAGCGATGGTCACTTGCACTGGCAGCTCCACATCGTCTTGTAATTCCTGGACCATTTCTAACTGCTGTTGGCTGCTGGACACCACGCGCGCCAAGCGTTTAATCCCGTCCTCAAAAACCAGGACCACTTCATCTCCCTCAGCCAGGCGCATGACCGAAAACATATGCTTGGCCGTGTCCTTATCGGTGATGGTTATGAGCTCCTCGGCTCTGCCTTTTACAAAATACTGCTGCATTTAGCCCCCTATCACACCCGAGATATCATCGGTTTTCTTGAAAACACAGGCATTCCACTCGCCCTGAATCAGGTGGGTCTCTAGGAAAAAGCCTGCGGCCTCAGCTGATGTACGGACCATATCCCACTTTTCAAAGATAATGCCAGACATGATCAGATAACCCTGATCCTTGACCAGACGATAGGCATCCTCCGTGAGATGGATCAGCACGTCCGCCAAAATGTTGGCCACAATGACATCCGCCTCCAAGTCAACCCCGCGCAGGAGGTCCCCAGCTGCCACCTGAATATTGTCCATGCCGGGATTGAGGGCAATGTTTTCCTGAGCCACGCGCACCGCCACATCATCCAAGTCATAGGCATAAATCTCCTTGGCACCCAAAAGGGAGCTGGCAATGGAGAGGACACCAGAGCCCGTGCCCACATCGATGACGGTTTCCCCACCCCGCAGGACCTGCTCCAGGGCAAAAAGGCTCATTTTTGTCGTCGGATGGGTTCCCGTGCCAAAGGCCATACCCGGGTCCAGCTTGATGATTTTTTCACCCGCTGTCGCCTCATAGTCCGTCCAGGAAGGCACGATGGTCAAATCATGGGTGATGCGGGCTGGCTCATAGTACTTCTTCCAGTTGTCCGCCCAATCTTCCTCAGCCAGTTCCTGACTCTCTAGGCTGACCTGACCCGTTTCCAAACCAAAATCCGTCAAGTCCGCCAAACGAGCAGCCAAGGTCGCCTTGACTTCTTCGATATCCAAAGTGTCTGGATAGTAGGCCGTAATGGCAATCATCTCCGACTGCTCCACCTCAGGGTAGAGTTCCCCAAAACGGTCCTCCTGCCCCAGATAGTCAGCCGAGTCGCTAATGGCCACCCCCTGACTGCCCGTCTCAATCATCAGATTCGAAACAGCTTCCTCCGCATCACGATGCACGTGAATGGTTAATTCTTGCCA
>ERZ795062.735-NODE-735-length-25659-cov-12.403335_pt1 | contig 25659 bp, 23 predicted proteins | sample MGYA00375146_ERZ795062 | MGnify/ENA primary metagenome ERZ795062 (study PRJEB30191, sample SAMN05720281) | activated sludge metagenome | isolation source: Anaerobic digester | place: USA | collected 2015-07-16 ... | reverse complement strand
TATGTAAAATGGAGGGTGAGCAGAGCAGGGAGGCTTGCCCCTCTCAAGCGGTGAAGCGCTGGATCACCAGGGCCAGAACGATAATGATCGTCAGCCAGGTCGCCGCCATTCGCAGCTTCTGCTTCCCTCCGTGCCCGGCCTCGCTGGCGCTGTCGCGAAAGGCGTACCAGTTGAGCGCCAGACAGCCGACCGCGAGGATCAGGTAGATCGGCATGTCCCAGGCGATCACGCGGTCAACTCCAGCCCGTCGTAGCCTACGTGGACATGCGCCGGCACTTCATCGCACAGCGTCCGGTAATCCATGCTCTTGTCGAGATGCGTCAGCACCGCCTGTTTCGCGCGGACGGCTTCGATCAGTTCCAGCGCCATGCCAAGGTGTGCATGGGTCGGGTGCGGTTCGCGGCGCAGGCAATCGACCGCGAGGATATCCACGCCCGAAAGCAGATCGACGACTTCACGCGTGATCGCACTGAAATCAACGGCATAGCCGATGGACTTGCCATCGGCATCGAACCGGTATGAAGTGCTTTGTGCCGGACCATGCGGCATCTGGCAGCTCGCCACTCCGAACCCGGCGCACATTCGCAGCCGGTCCAGGTTTTCAAGGTTCATGATCGTGGGATAGCCGTGCTGACCGGCGAAGGCATAGGAAAACCGCTGGCGCAGCCGCCGCGCGGTTTCCTCCGCGGCATAGGCTGGGATCGGCCCGGCGCGGCCATAGCGGAACGCGCGCAGGTCATCGAGCCCGTGGGCATGATCGGCGTGATCGTGGGTCCAGAACACGGCGTCGATCCGGTCGATCCCGTTGTCGAGAAACTGGTTGCGAAGATCAGGCGAAGTATCGACCAGCAAACGATTTCCGGCATCGCTTTCGACAGTGATCGAAACCCGGCTGCGGCGGTTGCGCGGCTCGGCGGGATCGCACAGGCCCCAGTCGTTGCCGATCCGGGGCACGCCGGTGGACGTGCCGCAGCCCAGGACCAGCAGCTTCATTGTGCCGCCTCGGTGAATGCCGCCTTGCTAAACAAGGCGAAGAAATTGCCCGTGGTTACCTCGGCCAGATGCTCCGGCGTCGTTCCGCGCAGCTGCGCCACGAAGCGCGCGGTGTCGGCGGTGAAGGCGGGTTCGCACACCCGCCCGCGATGCGGCACCGGGGCCAGGAACGGCGCATCGGTTTCCACCAGCAGGCGGTCTTCAGGAAGTTCCGCAGCTATCGCCTGCAAGTCCTTGGCATTCTTGAACGTGACGATGCCCGACAGCGAAATTGTCAGCCCCAGGTCAAGCATCTTGCGGCCGAACCCGGCAGAGGCGGTGAAGCAGTGGATCAACGCCGGGAAGGCCCCCTGCTCCATCTCCTCGGTCAGGATCGCCGCCGTATCAGCCTCCGCATCGCGGGTGTGGATGATCAGCGGCAGGCCGGTTTCGCGCGACACGGCAATGTGCCGGCGCAGCAGCGACTGCTGCATCACCCGGTCGGAATGGTCGTAATAGTAGTCGAGCCCCGTCTCGCCGATGGCGATAACCTTCGGGTGGGCCGCTGCTTCCAGCAGTGCCGCCTCGCCCATGTCGGCGTGGGCGTCGGCCTCGTGCGGGTGGATCCCCACGCTCGCCCAGACGTCGCTTTCACGCTCCGCCGTGGCGACCACCTGCTGCCATTCGCGCTGGCGGGTGGAGATCGAGAGGAAGCCCCCCACCCCGGCCTCGCGAGCGCGCGCCAGCACGCCCTGCTGATCCTCGACCAGCCCCTTGTATTCCAGGTGGCAGTGGGAATCGATCAGCATTAGGCCGCGTCTTCCGCCGGAAGTTCAAGGCGCGGGAAGACGCCGACCGGCTGCGCCAGGGTGAAGCCGCCCGCTACCAGGCGCTTGTACCAGGTCTCGTCGTGCAGATCCGCATAGCTGCGTTCGCCAGCGGGAATGCCCATCTGGTCGAGCAGGCGATCGGCCGATGACGGCACGACCGGACGGATCGCGATGGCGAGGTCACGCACCGCGACGAACAGGGTCAGCAGCACTGCACGCATCCGCTGCGGATCGGTCTTGCGCAGGGTCCAGGGCGCCTGTTCATCGACATACTGGTTGCAGGCGAAGACCGCGCGCATCCAGCTTTCCATGCCGCTGGAGAAGTCCAGTTCGCTGAAGGCCTGCGGCAGGTCGGCGCTGCAGGCCTGATCGACCTGCCGGAGCAGCGCGCGGTCGACCTCTTCCGCACTGAAATCGGCAAGTTCGCCGTTCAGGTTCTTGAAAATCATCGACAAGATACGCTGGGCAAGATTGCCGAAGCTGTTGGCCAGTTCCGCGTTCGAGCGGGTGACGATCGCTTCCGGTGAATAGGACCCGTCCTGCCCGAAGGCGACCTCGCGCATCAGGAAATAGCGCAGGGTATCGACCCCGAACTGCTCGGCCAGGGCCATCGGATCGGTGACATTGCCGAGCGACTTCGATTCCTTTTGCCCGCGATTGAGCAGGAAGCCGTGGCTGAACACGTGGCGCGGCACCGGCAGGCCGGCGCTCATCAGGAAGGCCGGCCAGTACACCGTGTGGAACCGGGTGATGTCCTTGCCGATCAGATGCAGGCTGGCTGGCCAGTACCTGGCGTAATCGCCTGATTCGTCAGGAAAACCGAGGCCGGTGATATAATTCGTCAGGGCATCGACCCAGACGTACATCACGTGGTTTTCGCTGCCCGGCACCTTGACGCCCCAGTCGAAACTGGTGCGCGAGACGGAAAGGTCGCGCAGCCCGCCCTCGACGAACCGCATGATTTCGTTGCGGCGGCTTTCCGGGCGGATGAAGTCAGGCTGGCTGGTGTACAGGTCCAGCAGCGGCTGCGCATATTTCGACAGGCGGAAGAACCAGCTTTCCTCGACGGTCCATTCGACCGGCGTGCCCTGGGGCGAGAGTTTTTCGCCCCCCTCCCCGGCAACCAGTTCGCTCTCGTCGTAATAGGCCTCGTCGCGGACCGAGTACCAGCCTTCGTAGCGATCGAGGTAAAGGTCGCCATTGGCTTCCATCCGCCGCCACAGTTCCTGGACCGAGGCATGATGGCGCGGTTCGGTGGTGCGCAGGAATACGTCATAAGACACATTCAGTGCATTGCACATATCGATGAAATGTTGTGACATTTCCGCCGCGAGCTCCGCCGGGGTGATGCCGAGATCGCGAGCCTTCTGAGCCATCTTCAGGCCGTGTTCGTCGGTCCCGGTCTGGAACCGCACGTCGCGGCCCATCTGCCGCTGGAAGCGGGCGATGACATCGGCGGCAATCGCTTCATAGGCATGGCCGATATGCGGCTTGCCGTTGGGATAGCTGATCGCGGTGGTCAGGTAATAGGGATCGCCCATGGCTGGCGCGGCATCTTTCTGTGACTTCAGGAAACCGCTTCTCTAGGCATGGCGAGCGATGCCAGCAAGGCTCCGATTTCCATCGCCACCAGTGAGGGGTCGAAGTTGTAGGTCGGCAACTGTCCGCCAAGCCGCACCAGTTCGCCGTGGACCGCGATCACCCGCTCCTGCCGGGCGCGGCTGCCACGGGGCAATTCCGCCGCGACAATCGCCCGGGCGAGGTCGGCGGCGGCCTGCTGCCGCTCGCGGTCCGGACGGGCGCCGATCGCCTCTGCCAGAGCGCCGCGCAGTTCGAAATGATCGTCGCCTTCGCGGATCAGGCGCAGCATGGCCTGGTGCAGCTTGCCGAGGTCCTGCGCTACGAAGCGCAACGCCGCACCGGGTGAGCCTTCCGCTGCGGCAATCGCGGCGGCGCGGGTTTCGACATCGGCGTCGGGCGCGTCGGCGCGCAGGATCCGGTCGACATCGGCGTCGGGGAGCGGGCCGAACCGCAGCACCCGACAGCGCGAACGGATCGTTGGCAGCAGTCGGCCCGGGCGGTGCGCGACCAGCAGGAAGTAAGTGCCCGCAGGCGGCTCCTCAAGGCTCTTGAGCAGCGCGTTGACGGCGTTCTTTTCCAGATCGTCGGCTGGATCAATGATCACCGCACGGCGGCGCCCCAGGGTCGGCCGGGTCACCAGCCGGTGCTGCATCGAGCGGATTTCGTCGATCGGGATCGAACGCTTGCGGCGATAGGGCTGGCCGTCGTCGCGCTTCTTCGTCTCGTCCTTGTTCTCGGGCGGATGCTCGGGCAGCAGGATATCGGGATGCCGGTTGGCAGGAGGCTGAGGCACCCCCGGCTCGGCGACCAGCTCCGCGGCGGCGGCACGGGCGAACAGGCCCTTGCCCACCCCTTCCGGCCCGGCAAGGATCCAGGCATGGTGCATCCGTTCTGAACCAAGCGCGCTGCGCCATTCGCGCCAGGGCTCATCGTGGCCGACCAGTGACGTCATGGCGCCACCCCAAAGCGCGACAGGACGGCCATGATCCGGGCGTGGACTATCTCTGCGGTGCCATCGCCATCGATCCGGGCGAAACGCTCAGGCTCGTCCTCGGCCAGCCGCGCGAAGGAGGCGGCGACGCGGGCATGATAATCCGCATTGCGCCCGCCGATCCGGTCAGGAGCATCGCCATCGCGCCGCGCGGTGCGGGCGGCAGCGACTTCGGGCGGAACTTCGATCAGCAGGGCAAGATCGGGCAGCAGCCCTTCGCTGCCGACCCGGTGGAGCGCCAGGACATCGGCATCGGACAGGCCGCCCGCCCCGCCCTGATAGGCCCGGCTCGAATCGACAAAGCGGTCGCAGATCACCCATTCCCCAGCTGCGAGCGCGGGACGGATCAGGCGTTCGACATGGTCCGATCGGGCGGCAGCGAACAGCAGGGCCTCGGCGCGCGGGTTCCAGCCCTCGCCCGAGGTATCGAGCAGGAGCGCGCGGATCGCTTCGGCCCCGGCGGTTCCGCCCGGTTCGCGCGTGATAATGCAGCCGATCCCGCGCTCCTGCAGCGCGGCGGCCAGCATGCGGGCATGGGTGCTCTTGCCGGCGCCCTCTCCGCCTTCGAACGCGATGAACTTGCCGGGTGTCATTCGAGCAGCCCTAGCAGGCTGTTCACGATTCTGTCGAATGGTCCTGCCTTGCCCACGGCTTCGGCGGTCACCAGCGGAAGGTAATGCGGGGGGCGTCCATCGATCCGCACTTCCAGTCCGGCCACTGTCGCACCTTTGGCCAGCGGTGCCACCAGGGGCCCGGAATAGACGATCCGGGTGCTGACGTCGGGACGCACGCCCCTTGGCACGCTGATCGCAAAGGCGCGCGGCAGGGCGAGCGGGACGCGGCGGGCATCGCCCTGCTGGACGCGGGCCTCCCCCACGATCTGCCCTGCGCTCACGAAGGGCCGGCTGTCCCACGCGGCATAGCCCCATTCGGCAAGGCTGCGGGCGGCGGCGGCGCGGTCCGCCTCGGTTCGAGCTCCGGCGATGACCACGATCAGCCGCCGCCCGCCGCGCTGCGCTGCGCCGAGGAAATTGAAGCCCGCCTCCTTCGTATGGCCGGTCTTGATCCCGTCTGCCCCTTCCAGAACGCCGGCGAAGGGATCATGGCTGGTCAGCCGCGCGCCGTGCCAGACCATCGCCTGATGTCCGAAGTATTGGCGGTAAAGTTCTGGATGATCGACAATAAGCGCCTGGGCAAGGCGCACCAGATCGCGCGCTGTGACCATAGTGGCGCCCTTGTCTGGCCAGCCGCTAGGCGTACCGAAGCGGCTGCCCGTCATGCCGAGGTCGAGCGCCCGGGCATTCATCGCCGCGACCCACGCCTGGGCGCTGCCAAGCGCGGACTCCGCCAGCGCGACCGAGGCGTCGTTGGCCGAAACCGTGGTCATGCCCATAAGCAGGTCGCCAATCCGCACCTGTTCGCCGGGTCGCAGCGACAGCGTGGTGCCCTTGCCTGCCCAGCGCTGCGCGGTTTCGGGGCGCACCGTGACGATGGCGTCCTGGTCCAGCTTGCCGGCCTTGATCAGGTCAAAGGCGACCAGTGCGCTCATCGCCTTGGTCATCGAGGCGGGCAGGAACTGGCGTTCCGCTTCCTGGGCGTAGAGGGTCTGCCCGGCGCTGAGATCAACTACCAGCGCGACCTGGGCCAGGCGCGCCTCTGCTGGCGGAGCCGGCTGGGCGGGTGCCGACGCGCTGGCAGGCAGTGCGAGGACCAGCATCAGTGGCACCAGACCTCGCTTCAAGCCGTATTCTCCATCGCGGGGTGAATACCCGGCGCGGAGAGAGCGGGATCAGCCGCCGCGCTGGATTCGAGCGTCGGTATACCCTGCGGCCCGAACCTTCGCCAGCGCGGCGTCGGCAGCGGCGCGGTCAGGGAACGGACCGCTGCGCACCCGCCAGAGCTTGCCCACGGGTTGCACCTGGCCGCCGGTTCTGGCCGCGGCTGCCTTGGCGCGCTCCTCGCTGGAATAGGCGCCAATCTGGACTACCAGGCCGCCGGCAGAGGCAGGCTTGGGGGCTGCCTTGGCGTCGGCCTTTGGAACCGGGGCTACCGCTACTGGCGGAGTGGTTGCGGCACGCGCCGGCTGCGGCTTGGGCGCAGCCTTCGGCTTGCCTTTTGCGGGCTTGGGCTCAGGCTTCGGCGCGGGGGCCGCCACGGGCTGCGGAGCAGGCTGGGGTTCGGGCGTCACGGGGGCAGCGGCGGGTCGCCCCTCCTGCAGATCGAGCTTGCGCTGGAGCACGGTCAGCAGCGATTTGGGCGTATCCAGCCGCGCGGGTGCGGGCTGACCCATGCGCAGCGGTGCGCGGTCCGCCTCGGGCGGGTTGACCCGGCGCAGGCGGATCGGCGCATCGCTGCGTCCGGCTATACCAAGCTGCGCGGCGGCGCCGGGCGAAAGCTCGACCAGGCCGCCAGCCGTCATCGGGCCGCGCCGTTCCAGGCGGACAAGGATCGTCTTGCCGGTCTCGATCGAGGTCACCTCGACATAGCTCGGCAGAGGCAGGGTGCGGTGGGCACCTGTGATGGCCGAGCCACCTTCGCCGCCGAGCGCCGCGCGGCCTACCGTGTCATAGTTCCAGGTATCGGCCGGGGTATAGGTGACCCCTTCGACCGTGAAGGGTTGCCCCAGCACCATCGGATAATCCGCCGCCGGGCCGTTGGCGGGCGGCGGCGGGGCAATGCTCTTAGGCGATCCTCCGCCGCAAGCGGAAAGCAGGACCAGCGCGATCAGCGGCAGGCTTCGGTTAACGGGCAATCTCATCTGCAAGCAACCCCACGGACAGTGCGTAGTAGTTCGAGCAGTTATACTGGAGGATAACCCGGTAATTCCCGGTTAACAGGAAAGCGCCTTTGCCTGGACCATCCGGTTCGAACAGCGCGGCCATGGTACGGTCGGCGATCGGCCCCTGCGGCACGACGCCCAGGGCGCGCCATTCGCCCACTGTCTTCCAGTGGGAGTGGCGGGCGTGGACGCGCGGGCAGGACGGAGCCTCGAGCTGCGGAGCAAGCGCCGCGCGATCGAACCCATCGGGCAGGCTGGCGCGCACTCCCCAGGGTTCGCCGGTGCGCCATCCGGCATCGCGGAAATAGTTGGCGATCGAGGCCAGGGTGTCGGCGCGGCTGTTCCAGATGTCGGCACGGGAATCTCCATCGCCATCGCGTGCGAGCCGCAGGTAGACGCTGGGCAGGAACTGCGGGTTGCCAAAAGCCCCGGCCCAGCTCCCCAGCATCTGCCGGCGTTCGACACCACGGTCCGCCATCTTGAGGAGCGCGATGAATTCCGCCGTGAACAGGTCGCGGCGGCGCCCTTCGAAAGCGAGCGTCGCGAGCGATCGGGCCAGGTCGAAGTCGCCCTTGTAGCGCCCGTAATTGGTCTCATGCCCCCAGATCGCCAGCAGAATCTTGGAAGGAACCCCGTACTGCGCCTCGATCCCCGGCAGCAGCGGCGCGGCGGCAACCGCCATCGCCTTGCCACCATTGATCCGCGCCGCATCGACATGGGTGCGGTAATAGGGTGCGAAAGCCGGCGGCGAATTGGGCGTGGAACCCGGCTGCGCGCGGTCGAGCGCGATCACCCGGGGGTTATAGGTCAACCCTGCGGTCATCCGCTGGATCGCCGCCTCGCTCACCCCTTCGGCGCGGGCACGGGCGGAGAGAATCTGGAGATAGGCCTGGAAGCCGGCTTCGTGGTCAATGGGATCAGCCTGCGCTCCCGCCGGACTGGAGGCGGGGCCGGCCAGCGCGAGAAGCAGACTGAGGGGAGCGGCAAACAGGGTCCTGCGAAGCGATGCCATTCACCCGATCTCGCACAGCAAGCGCCGGATTGGAACCGCAAAACGGGTGACAAGTGCCGGCAAGGCGGCTAGCGGCGACGAACCGCCGGTGGATAAGCAACGGCAGCGGACAGGTGGCCGAGTGGTTTAAGGCAGCGGTCTTGAAAACCGCCGTGGGTGCAAGCTCACCGTGGGTTCGAATCCCACCCTGTCCGCCAATTCCTGTTGATTTTGCTGATATTTTCTCGAAGAGATGGCTCCATTCCGATAATGGCCCCGATAGATCGGGCTCCAGGCGCTTGGCGTTACAATGCTGCCGGAATGAGATCGCAGATCGGGCAGGCCAGATCAGGCGACCGGCCAGGGCATAGGTGCGGAACGGCACTTTGGTCGTGAAAACGGCCTGGGCCATGATCGACCGGCCGCTCTATTCGCTGACATTAGCCATTCGCAAGCTTCTTTGCCGACCTGAACCGGACAGGCAGGGGCGAGGTTCCGGCGCTAGCCGCAAGCGCGGGCGGACCTGGGCGATGGGAGCTGGCAGGGCGAAACGGAATGGCCCGGAAGGCGCGGCCCGTCCCCGCCCGCGCTTCCGCGCACTAACCGAATCGCAACAGGATGATTCGTAACACCCTGCGAGTGATGACCAACCCCACCCCCGACAAGGCGCTCGATTCAACCGACCGGGCAGACCGCGCGTCGCTGAACCTGATCTGCGATGTGCGCCAAAGCACGCGGCCGTGGCAGTTGGTTCGGCTTGAAGACCTCTCTCCTGACGGGTTCCGGATCACCGGTCTCAACCAGCCGAGCCTCAACAAGCCCCTGTCGATCCGGATTCCGGGGATCCAGTTGCTGGTCGCGGAAGTGCGCTGGCGAGAAGGCGCAACCGTGGGCTGCGCCTTTCGCACGCCGTTGCACGTCGCCGTGTTCGAACACCTGGTGCGCGCCGCGCGCGAGGATGCCGGGGTGCTTGGCCGCCCCCGGTAGCCGGTCCTGCTCCTAGATGTGCAGCGCGCGGCCGTAGGCGGCGAGTACGCTTTCGTGGAGCATTTCCGATAGGGTGGGATGGGGAAACACCGTGGCCATCAACTCCGCCTCGGTGGTTTCCAGCGTCTTGCCCACGACATAGCCCTGGATCAGTTCGGTCACTTCCGCGCCGACCATGTGCGCGCCCAGCAGTTCGCCGGTCTTCGCGTCGAACACGGTCTTGATGAAGCCCTCTGCCTCGCCCAGCGCAATGGCCTTGCCGTTGCCGATGAACGGGAATGTCCCGGCCTTGACCTCGTAGCCGGCTTCCCTGGCCTTCGCTTCGGTCAGGCCGACGCTGGCAACCTGCGGGTGGCAATAGGTGCAACCGGGGATGTTGCGCTTGTCCATCGCGTGGGGGTGGACATCCCGGTTGCCAAGTTCCTGCGCGATCGCCTCGGCGGCGGTCACGCCTTCGTGGCTGGCCTTGTGGGCGAGCCAGGGCCCCGGGGTGACGTCGCCGATCGCCCAGATGCCGGGCACATTGGTACGGCCATAGCCGTCGATCGCGATGATCCCGCGCTCGGCCGCCACGCCCAGCGCTTCCAGGCCGATATTCTCGGTGTTCGGCACGATGCCAACGGCGACGATCACGTGGCTGTAGTCGCCCTCGGTGATCTTGCCGTCCTTGCTCTTGATCCGGGCCTTGACCCCGTCGGCCCCGACATCGAGGCTTTCGACGCCGGCGCCGGTCATGATCGTCATGCCCTGCTTCTTCAGCGCCTTTTCAAGGAAGAACGAGACGTCTGCATCCTCGACCGGGACGACCCGGTCCATCATCTCGACAACCGTAACTTCGGCGCCCATGTCATTGTAGAAGCTGGCAAACTCGATACCGATCGCGCCAGAGCCGATTACCAGCAGCTTGCCGGGCATCTCGGTGGGGGTCATCGCGTGGCGATAGGTCCAGATCCGCTTTCCGTCGGCCTTGGCAAAAGGCAGGTCGCGCGCCCGCGCACCGGTGGCGACGATGATGTGCCTGGCCGACAGCGTCTCGCTGCCCTTGTCGCCTGCCACTTCCAGCTTGCCGCCGCCCTTCAGGGTTCCGACACCCATGTGGACGGCAATCTTGTTCTTCTTCATCAGGTGCGTGACGCCCTGGTTGAGTTGCTTGGCCACCCCGCGTGAGCGCTTGACCACCGCGTCAAGGTCGGCCCGGATATTGTCCGCCGCCAGGCCATAATCGGCCGCATGCTTCATCTGGTGCAGCACCTCGGCGGAACGCAGCAGCGCCTTGGTGGGGATGCAACCCCAGTTGAGGCAGATGCCGCCCAGGTTCTCGCGCTCGACGATGGCCGTCTTCAGCCCGAGCTGCGCACAGCGGATCGCCGCGACATAGCCGCCGGGGCCGGAACCAAGGACGATGACGTCGTATTGCTGGGACATGGATTACTCCGGAAGCGTGATGGGCCGCGGGCGATCGTCTTCGCCCAGCAGCACGAATTTGAAGCGCCCGCGCGCGACCTCGACGGTCGCTTCGCCATTGCGTTCGCGCCCGATGCCGTAAGCCGTGATGGTCAGCGAGGTGCGGCCGCGCTCGACGATTTCGGCATGGACGGACAGCTCGTCACCCACCCGCATGGCGCCGGGAAAAGTGAAGTCCGTGGCGTGGACGACAACCGCCTTGCCGCCGCCCCGCCGCGAGGCGAGCGAGCCTGCGCCCAGCGCCAGTTGGCTCATCAACCAGCCGCCGAACACCCCGCCATAGGGGTTGAGGTCCGTCGGCATGGCCGTGACGCGAATGACCAGTTCCTCGGCCATGGCAGGATCAGGCCAGCAGCCCGAGCGGGTTTTCGACCAGGCTCTTGAAGGCCTGCATCAGTTGCGCCCCGTCCGCCCCGTCGATCGCGCGGTGGTCGAAGCTGCCCGTAACCGACATCACGGTAGCGACCGCCAGGGCGCCATCGACCACATGGGGCCGCTGCTCGCCCGCGCCGACCGCCAGGATCATGGCCTGCGGCGGGTTGATCACCGCGTCGAACTGCTTGATCCCGAACATGCCGAGGTTCGACAGGCTGGCGGTGCCGCCCTGATACTCGTGCGGCTGCAGCTTGCCCTCGCGAGCCTTGTCGGCCAGCGCCTTCATCTCGGTCGAGATCTGGGCGACGGCCTTGGTCGCGGCATCGACGATGATCGGTGTGATGAGTCCCGAGGGCGCGGCAACCGCGACCGATATGTCGGCGCGGCTGTATTTGCGCAATTCTTCGCCCGCGAAGCTGACATTGCACTTGGGCACGCGGACCAGCGCCTTGGCGAGGGCCTTGATCAAAAGATCGTTTACAGAAAGCTTTATGCCGTCCACTTCAAGCGCCTTGTTAAGTTCACCGCGCAGCTTGAGCAGAGCATCGAGACGAACGTCGACCGTCAGGTAGATGTGCGGGATGGTCTGCTTGGCCTCGGTCAGGCGGCGCGCGATGACCTTGCGAACGTTGCCCAGCTTTTCCGCTTCGAACGGGATGCCGAAGTCGGGGACCGGAGCCGCAAGAGCAGCAGCCGCAGCGGGCTTCGCTGCGGCTGCGGGAGCCGGAGCGGCAGTCCCGGCGCTTTCGACGTCCACCTTGACGATCCGCCCGTTCGGCCCCGAACCCTTCACGGCCGCGAGGTCCACGCCCCGGTCGGCGGCGATGCGCTTGGCGAGCGGCGAGGCGACGATCCGGTCACCCTTGGCGGCAACGGCGGGCGCGGGAGCCGCCGCCGGTAAGGCAACCGGCGCGGGCGCAGGTGCGGGTGCGGCTTTGGGCGCAGGGGCTGCCGCGGGCTTCGCCGGTTCGTCCTCGCCCGCCAGCGTCGCGATGACCGTGCCGACCTTCACGCCTTCGCTGCCTTCCGGAATGTCGATCGAGGCAATCACCCCTTCGTCGACGGCTTCGAATTCCATCGTCGCCTTGTCGGTTTCGATCTCGGCCATGATGTCGCCCGAACGGACCGTGTCGCCCACCTTTACGAGCCATCTGGCCAGCGTTCCCTCCTCCATCGTCGGGGAAAGCGCGGGCATCTTGATCGCAATCGGCATGGTGATGACGGTCCTTCGCTGGGGAGGCGTTTTTACGCTACGTCCCTTGGCCAAATTGGCGCTTCAGGGCAAGACGCTTGCACCGAAATCGTTTGTGGCGGATACCTCGAAGCCGGGGGAAAACTGCGATGCGCGTCTATCTGGTGATCATGGACGAAACCGACGAGGCCAATGTCGCGCTGCGATTTGCTTCGCGCCGCGCGGTGCGTACGGGCGGGACGGTCCATTTGCTGGCGCTGGTTCCGCGCCAGGAATTCGTCGCCTTTGGCGGGATTCAGGCCACGATCGAGGAAGAGGCGCGGGTCCGCGCCGAGGCTCTGGTCACTGCGGCGGCAGGCTCCTTGCTGAGCGAAGGTGCCCGTCCGCCGGTGATTTCCGTGATGAGCGGGGACGGCGTCCAGGTGGTCCGTGATTACCTCGCCCAGCACCCCGAGGTTTCGGCGCTGGTGCTGGGCGCGGCGGCGAGCGGCGGGCCTGGGCCGCTGGTTTCCCACTTCACGGCCAGTGCCGGTCAGTTGCCCTGCCCGGTCTATATCGTTCCCGGATCAATGTCCGAGAGTGAACTCGACCGCCTGAGCTAGCGCCTGCGTCCCTGGTGCCGGATATTGCCGGGTCGGCCCCGCCGGCCGGCGAGATGATCACCCTTTTTCTTGAGCGGAAGCCGCCGCCCGCGCGGCTCGATATGGCCGCCGGCGCTTTCCTCGGGCTCGAATTTCAGCGCCCCGGTCAAGGGGTTGGCCTCCGCCAGCCGAAGCCTCAGCCGGTCGCCCAACGCATAGCGGGTGCCGGTCTGCTCGCCTTCGAGGACTTGCGCCTTCTCGTCGTGGAAAAACCGCTCCGCGCCCAGGACCGACACCGGGACAAGGCCGTCGCCGCCCAGGCTGAGGATCGTGGCAAACAGGCCGAAGCGCTGAACGCCGGTGATCCGGCACTCGAACACCTCACCGACCCGGGCGGAGAGCCAGGCGGCGACGTAGCGATCGATGGTGTCGCGTTCGGCTTCCATGGCGCGGCGTTCGGCGGCGCTGATCGCCTCGCTGACGCGGGAGAGGTCGGCGCGGTCGCGGTCGGAGAGGCCGGAAAGTGGCGGAATTGCGCCGTTTGGTGCGGGTTGTTCAAGGCCGTAGGCATCGACCAGCGCGCGGTGGACCAGAAGGTCGGCGTAGCGGCGGATCGGTGAGGTGAAGTGGGCATAGCTGCCGAGCGCCAGCCCGAAGTGGCCGGCATTGCGCGGACCGTAATAGGCCTGGGTCTGGCTACGCAGGACAGCCTCCATAATCAAAGCCTTTTCAGACTCATCGGCCACGTCCTTCAGCATCCGGTTGAACAGACCCGGCGTGATCACCTGCCCCAGCGCCAGCTTGCGATCGAAGGTCGAGAGGTAGTCCTTCAGCGCCACCAGCTTTTCCCGGCTGGGCGGTTCGTGGATGCGGTAGACCACCGGAGAAACCTTTTCTTCCAGTGCCTTGGCTGCCGCGACGTTGGCGGCGATCATGAAATCCTCGACCACCCGGTGGGCATCGAGCCGTTCGCGCAGGGCGATCTCGGCAATCTTGCCGTGAGAATCGAGCACCACCCGCCGTTCGGGCAGTTCGAGCGCCAGCGGATCGCGGTCATCGCGCGCCTTTTCAAGCGCGCGCCAGGCGGACCAGAGGTTGGTGAGGTTGTCGGCGGCCTCCCCGGCATCGATCCGGCGCTGGGCTTCCTCGTAGGCGATAACCTCCTGAATTTGAACGATTACGCGGCTGAACCTCCATGACGTCACTTTGCCGCTGGCCGAAATCGTCATGTGGCACGCCATGGCAGCGCGGCTCTCACCGGCTCTCAAACTGCACACATCGGCACTGAGAACCTCCGGAAGCATGGGCACGACCCGGTCGGGGAAGTAAACCGAATTGCCCCGCTTCCTCGCCTCGCGGTCGAGCGATCCGCCGGGCCGGACATAGAAGCTGACATCGGCAATCGCGACCACTGCGCGAAAGCCCCCTTCCCCGTCCGGTTCGGCCCAGATCGCATCGTCGTGGTCGCGCGCGTCGCTGGGGTCGATCGCGATGATCGGCAGGTGGCGCAGATCCTCGCGGCGATCCTCGGCCAGCGGGAGCTTGGCGGCCAGCGCGCCCTCCTCCAGCGTTTCGGAGGCGAAGACGTGCGGGATGCCGTGCTTGTGAATCGCGATCAGGCTGAAAGCGCGCGGGGCGAGCGGATCGCCCAGCACCGCCGTCACCTTTACGCCCGAGCGCGGGGTGCGCCCGGCCGGCTCGGCCATGACCAGTTGGCCGGCCTCCGCTCCGCCAAGGTCGGCAATCGGCATCGAATTGCGCTCGCGCTTGTCCACGGGGGCGAGCCAGCCCTTGCCGGACCCGTCGATCTCCACCACGCCGAGCATCTGGTCGGCGGCGGTGGGCAGCTTCTTCATCGGATGGGCGATCCAGCCGCTGCCCGCTTCCTCGGTGCGGGCCAGCACCCGTTCGCCGGGGCGGAGCGCAGAGCCGCGGCCCTTTTCGCGCAGGCGCAGGCGCGGCGGGGGCGTGGCATCGTCGGGCTGCCAGCTGTCGGGAATGGCAATCGCCTCGCCGTCCTCGATCTCGATCACCCGCAGAACGGTGACGCGCGGCACGCCGCCCATGCGGTGGAATGCGCTGCGGTTGCCGTCGATCAGGCCTTCGTCGGCCATGTCGCGCAGCAGGGCCTTGAGCGCGATCTTCTCGTTCCCTTTCAGGCCAAAGGCGCGCGCGATCTCGCGCTTGCCGGCCGGTTCGGCGCTGCTGGCGATGAAATCGAGGATCTGCTGGCGGCGGGGCAGTCCGGGTTGCTGCTTGGGAGTACGGGGCATGCCTGCGACGTGGCCCCGATTGGGCCGGAGCGCAAGTGCCGCGTCAGAACCGGACCGGCGTCTCGCCAAAGCGGTTGGGGCCTGGGTGCGACTTGCGCACCCCGAACACCGCCAGCAGGATCAGCGGCAGGTAGGCCGAAAGCATGGCAGCTTCCTGCCCGGGCATCATGCCGAACGGAGTGCCGCCCTGCTGCATCGCCAGGGCCTGGACCAGCCCCGCCTTGAGTCCCGCGATCTGGCGGGGCATCCAGACGAGGTAGCCGACATAGAGCAGGCCCGGCAGCCAGGCCCACCAGCCGGACAGGCCGCTGTCATGCAGCCGCCGCACGAAGCTGGCGGCCAGCGCCAGCAGGCTGACCGCGCCGAGCCCCAGGGCGAGCCACATCGTGGTCTCCAGCGGGCCGCTCATCGCCTCCAGCATCATCGCGTTCACCGCATCTGGATCGGCCCCGGCGCGGACGCCGGCGAACATCTGCGAGAACATCGCGACCATCATCGGGATCGCCACCAGCATCCCCGCTACCATCTGGATCAGGTAGAGGAACAGCACGTAGTACCAGAAGGTCTGGCGGGCATCCCGGCCCGAAAAATTCGCCAGATTGGCGAGGTTGTACCTGATCGATCCCAGCATGCGCGCCCCCAGCCCCGGCGCTTGGCCCTCAATAGGCGCGGGCGACGAAGATCCGCTCGACCGCAGGCTTGCCGGTGAAGGGACACTGGCCCGAAACCGGAGCGCCGTCCATCGGGGTGTTGCGGATGGTCAGCTTCAGCGCCTTGAGCTTGGTGACGACCTGCTCCAGTTCGTCGCCAGTCGGGCGCGACCAGCCCAGTTCCACCCAGCCCGGATAGCGCTTGCTTTCGGCAAAATGGGCTTCGAGGCCAGCCAGGTCGTTCACGTCGCGCACGATCTGCGCATCCCTCCGGCCAGTCGCCTCGGCGTGGAGCGAGCGCTGGATGTCTTCCAGTTCGGCGGCCGCGCGGGCAACGAAGGCATCGCGCGCCTCGCCCACGAAGTTGACCTTGCCGTCCTCGCGGTAGAGCCGGTCGCGGCGCACTGCGGAAACCTGGCCGCCAGCGGCATCGCGCCCGCCGATTTCGAGGATCAGCGGCACGCCCTTTTTCACCCAGCCCCAGCGCTTCTGCGTGGCCTTGCCGGCGCGCTTGTCGAGCAGCACGCGGGCCGGTTCACCCAGCACGGTCTGGCTGGCGAGCGCGGCGCGCAGTTCCTCGCAATAGGCGAGCAGCGCCGCATCGCCATCGTCTTCGCGCAGCATCGGCAGGATGACGATCTGGTGCGGGGCGATGCGTGGCGGCACGCGCAGCCCGTCATCATCGCCGTGGGTCATGATCACGCCGCCGATCAGGCGGGTGGAGACGCCCCACGAGGTGGTGTGGCACAGCTGCTGCCCGCCTTCGCGGTCCTGGTAACGGATGCCCGCCGCTTCGGCAAAGCCGGTGCCGAGGTAATGCGAGGTGCCGGCCTGCAGCGCCTTGCCATCCTGCATCATCGCCTCGATCGAATAGGTCGCGACAGCACCGGGGAAGCGCTCGTTCTCGGGCTTTTCGCCTGCCATCACCGGCATGGCGAGATCGTTCTCGGCGTGATCCCGGTACATTTCGAGCGCGCGCAGGGTTTCCTGCATCGCGTCATCGCGGTCGGCGTGGGCGGTGTGACCTTCCTGCCAGAGGAATTCACTGGTGCGCAGGAACATGCGGGTGCGCATTTCCCAGCGCACCACGTTGGCCCACTGGTTGGTCAGCAGCGGCAGATCGCGCCAGGATTGCACCCAGCGGCCCATCGCCTGGCCGATCACCGTTTCGGAAGTGGGGCGCACGATCAGCGGCTCTTCCAGCTTCGCCTCGGGATCGGGCACCAGCCCGCCCTTGCCGTCGCCGATCAGGCGGTGATGGGTGACGACCGCCATTTCCTTGGCAAAGCCCTCGACGTGTTCGGCTTCCTTGGCGAAGTAGGACAGCGGGATGAACAGTGGGAAATAGCAATTCTGCACACCCGCCGCCTTGATCCGGGCGTCCATCAGGTGCTGGATGCGTTCCCAGATGCCATAGCCCCACGGCTTGATCACCATGCAGCCGCGCACCCCCGATTCCTCGGCCATTTCGGCCTCGGCGATGACTTCCTGATACCAGGCGGCAAAGTCCTGTTCGCGGGTGACGGTGAGTGCGTGCTTCATGGCGCGGCGCGATAGCCGAGGCGCGGGAGCGGGGCAAGGTTTGTGCGGGAGGGAAGGCGGTACGCGGGCAAGCCGGACCCCGGATCAAGTCCGGGGTGACGGCACAATCCAACACTTCGTCTTTCCGTTACCCTGAACTTGTTTCAGGGTCCAACGGGCCGAAAACGCCGCTGAGGCCGGCTCAAGCCAGTGGCGCGGCTCATTTTCGCCAACTGGGCAGGGCCAAACGATGGATGGACCCTGAAACAAGTTCAGGGTGACGTTAAGGGGAAACGGCCCTGTCGCTCGTCATCCCGGGCTTGACCCGGGATCGCTGGCCACCGCGAAGCCGCAAGGCAGGCGCACTTCGCGCGCTCAATCCTTCGCCAGCTTGTCCAGCTTCTTCTGCATCTCGGCCATCTGCGAGCGCAGCGCGGCGATTTCGTCGTCCTGTTCCTGATCGTGCGACTTGGCCTCGGGCTCGACCAGGCCGGGCATGAAGGCGGAAGCGGCGGCCTTGAACATGGCCATGTTCTGCTGCGCCAGCTTGGCCAGCGGATTGGCGCCCAGGCTGTCTTCGAAAGCGGCGCGCAGCTTGACCTGGTTGGTGCGGAAATTGTCCATCGATGCTTCGAGGTAGTGCGGCACCAGGCTCTGCATCGAATTGCCGTACAAGGCGATCAGCTGGCGCAGGAAACTGACGGGCAGCATCTGTTCGCCCCCGGCGCTTTCCTCTTCCATGATGATCTGGGTGAGGATCTGGTGGGTGATGTCCGCGCCGGTCTTGGCGTCGAGCACCTTGAAGTCCACGCCCTCGCGGGTCATTTTCGACAGGTGGTCGAGCGTGATGTAGCTGGATGACTGGGTGTTGTAGAGTCTGCGGTTGGCGTATTTCTTGATGACAACCGTTTCGCCCTTGGCTTCGCTCATCGCTAAATCCCCTGCCGTGCAGTTCTGCACCCCAAGTATGTTAGCACCTGCAATAGTTGCAATGCAACATTTCCATTGTGCGCAGCGAAAGGGGGTGCGCGGCGAAAGGGCGCGCGCACCGACACCTAGCGCTGGAAGCGGCGCCCCAGCAGGGTCAGCAGTTCGTATTGCGACAGGCCGCTGGTCGCAGCAGCCTCGGGCAGGGAATAGTCGGCGCTCACCCAGTCGCCTTCGCGCAGGTGCGGGGCGGCGGCAAGGTCGATGATCGTCATGTCCATCGAGACCCGGCCCAGCACCGGCAGCGCGGCACCATCGGCCGAGCGGAACAGGCCCCTGCCCGACCAGCAGCGCAGGTAGCCGTCGGCATAGCCGAGCGAGATCACGGCGGCGCGCATGGCCATGGGCGCGGTGAAGGTGGCGTTGTAGCCCACGGTATCGCCAGGGCTCAGGTCGCGGACCTGGATGATCGCCGCTTCGGGCCGCACGACCTGGCGGATATGGGGTGCCAGCGCCGCGCAGGGAACGCCGCCGTAAAGCGCGATGCCGGGCCGCGTCAGGTCGCCGTGGTAGGCCTCGCCCAGCATGATCCCGGCGCTGTTGGCCAGACTGGCGCGGGCGTGGGCCGCCATGCGCCGCGCTTCCTGCCAGCGGGCGAGCTGCGCGGCGTTGAGCGGGGTGTCGTCCTCTGCCGAGGCGAGGTGCGAAAGCAGCGCGTCGATCTCCAGCCCGGCGACCAGCGGATCGGCCAACTGGGCCAGCGACAGGCCGAGCCGGTTCATGCCGGTGTCGACCATGACATGGCAGGGCCCTCCCCCCGCGTCGCGCCAGATCCGGGCCTGGGGGAGCGAGTTGATCACCGGCCGCACCCCCAGCGCGCGCGCATAGGCGGCGTCCGCCGGCGTCTGCGGCCCGTGGAGCACCGCGACCGAGGCCGGACCGACCAGCGCGGCCACCACCGCCGCCTCGCTCCAGTGAGCGACAAAGAAATCGCGGCAACCGGCATCCCGCAGCACCGGCACGGCCTGGGCCGCGCCGATCCCATAGGCGTCTGCCTTGACCGCCGCGCCCGCGCTGGCCGTGCCTGACAAGCGGTTCAGCGCGCGCCAGTTGGCGGCCAGCGCCTCGCGGTCGAGGCTCAGGCGCAGGGTGGGCGGAGGGGGCTCAGGCGGCATCTTGTTCGAAATCGCGCGGCGGTCCGCCCTTCAGGCCCCACAGTGCAACGACGAAGGCCATCAGCACCACGGCCCAAGTGTACCACAGCCCCGCATAGGGATCGCCGGTCTTGGCCACCATCAGCCCGGAAATGAACGGCAGGAACCCGCCGAAATAGCCGGTGCCGAGGTGGTAGGGGATCGACATCGAGGAATAGCGGATGCGCGGCGGGAACATCTCCGCCAGCAGCGCCGCAACCGGGCCATAGGTCGCGCCCGACAGCGCCATCAGCAGCAGCAGCGCGCCCAGGATGATCGCGGTGTCACCCCACGACGGCTTGACCTTGGCGAAGTCATAGCCCGCCTCGCCCAGCCAGGCCTGGAGCTGCTTGCCGCGCGCGGCCTTGTCGGCCCAGGGGTAGGCGCCAAGCGGAAGAGACTTGCCGCCGACCGTGGCGACCAGTGTGTCGGACTTGCCAAGTTCATAGCTGACCCCGGTCCCGGCGAGATCGCCGAGCAGGATCGCGCATTGGCTCTTCTGTTCCTGCGCGAAGGGGTTGTAGCTGCAGGCAGGCCCCGAAACGACCACCGGCGCGCGCTCGGCAGCGGCGGCAAGGCCGGGGTTGGCGTGGGCGCCGATCACCCAATAGGCCGGGAACAGCAGCAGCAGGGTCAGCGCATAGCCCCAGACAATCGGCTTCTTGCGCCCGATCCTGTCCGATAGGTGCCCGGCCCACAAGTAGAACCCCATCCCCACGGCAGCCGCGATGCCGACGATGATTTCGGCGGTGGTGTCTTCCACCCGCATTGCGGTCTTGAGGAAGGTCAGGCCGCTGAACATCGCGGTGTACCAGATCACTGTCAGCCCGGCGGCGATGCCGAACAGGGCGATGAAGATCCGGCGCTTGTTGCCCGGATAGGTCATGCTCTCGACAAAGGGATTGCCCGCGATCTCGCCCTCTTCGCGCATGGCCTGGAAGACCGGGCTTTCCGACAGCTTGACCCGCATCCACAGCGAGATCGCAAGCAGGCCGATCGACAGCAGGAACGGCAGGCGCCAGCCCCAGTCGGCCCAGGCCTCCGCGCTCAGCAGCGACTTGCAGCCCAGCACCACGATCAGGCTGAGCACGAACCCGCCGACCACGCTGGCCTGGATGTAGCTGGTGAAATAGCCGCGCTTTTCGGGCGGGGCGTGCTCGGCCACATAGACCGCCGCGCCGCCATATTCGCCGCCCAGCGCCAGCCCCTGGAGGATGCGCAGCAGCAGCACCAGCGCCGGCGCGGCATAGCCGATGCTGGCCGCCGAGGGGATCAGGCCGACGCCCGCCGTGGCAATGCCCATCAGCGTCACGGTGACGAGGAAGGTGTACTTGCGGCCCAGCTTGTCGCCCAGATAGCCGAACAGCACCGCGCCCAGCGGGCGAAAACCAAAGCCCACCGCAAAGCCCGCCCAGACCAGCAGGGTTTCAAGCGTGGCATTGCCCGATGGGAAGAAGGTCTTGCCGATGATCGCGGCCAGCGTGCCGTAGATGAAGAAATCATACCATTCGAACACCGTACCGGCCGAACTGGCGGCAATCACCAGGCGGATGTCGGAACTCTTCGGTTTCACGTCTGGATGCCGTGCCGGCTCGCTGTTCATCAAGGGATCTCCCCACCCGTTTTGCGGGATCGCTCTAACGCTGCAATCAGGCGGTGGGAAGCGCCTCAAGCGCGGCCTTCCACGGCAGCAGGATCGCGCCGTGGCGGCCGGGATAGTCCCGCGCCGCCGCGATCGCGCCAAGCCCCGGCCAGTCGGGCAGTCCGGCTTCGCCGCGCAGCCAGCCTTCGATTTGCGCCAGCGCCGCGGCCAGCGCGGCCCGGTCGTGCCCGCTTGCGGCCCCGGCGAAGATCGCCGCCGAGGCCTGGCCCACGGCGCAGGCCTGGGCGCGCAGGCCGATCCGTGCGATCCGGCCTTCGCCATCGCAGGCGAGCCCCAGTTCGATCCGGCTGCCGCAGGCGGGCGAGCGGGCCGCGCCGCGCAAGGGCAGATCGCCGGTCAGCGGATAGCGCGCCAGCGCGGTTGCCAACGCCAGGACTTCCGGCGTGTAGAGGACCGCGGCAGAGGCCATGGTCAGTCCTTCTTTTCCGCAACAGCGGCAGCGGCGGCGGCTTCCCGGCGGCGGTCGGCGATCATCTGGACCAGTGCCTCGCTCGCCGCGTTGACGAAGGGATAGCTGCGCGCCTGGGTGATCCAGGTGGGCCGGCCGCCCGCGCCCCAGACCGTGTCATACCCCAGCGCCAGCAGCGAGAAGGCGGCAACCGCGATCAGCATGCCCTTGACCGAGCCGAAGCCGAAGCCCAGCACCCGGTCGATCGGGCCAAGCACCGAATTGCGGCTCGCCTCGCCCATCCGGTTGGCGAGCAGCTTGAAGATCGCATAGGGGACCAGCAGCAGGATCGTGAAGGCCAGCACTGCCGCGCCGCTGGTCGTGCCGACATAGGGGACCAGCGCATTGCTGAGCGGGGTGTGCAGCTGGCGGATCGCCACCATCGATACCACCCAGGCGGACAGCGCCAGGACTTCCTGCACGAAGCCGCGCACAAAGCCGGTGATCGCGCCCAGCGCGACCACGATCAGCACCGCAATATCGAAACCCGTCATGGGCTTGGACCCTATGAGGCGCCCATGATCCGGTCAACGAGATTTGGGAGCATCGCGATCGGGCTGAACCGCGCCCCATCGCGCTTTTCGCCCGCTTCACCCGGTCCGTGGGCGCTGGTGAAACCCAGCTTCGCGGCCTCGCGCAGGCGCACCCCGGAATGGGCCACCGGCCGGACCTCGCCGGCGAGCGAAACCTCTCCGAACCACACCGCATCGCGCGCCAGCGGCTTGTCCGCCAGCGCCGAGACCAGCGCGGCGGCCACGGCCAGGTCCGCCGCCGGATCGGCCAGGCGATAGCCGCCCGCGACGTTCAGGTAGACTTCCGCCGAGGAAAAGTTGAGCCCGCAGCGGGCCTCCAGCACGGCCAGCAGCATCGCCAGCCGCCCGCTGTCCCAGCCCACCACCGCGCGGCGCGGCGTGGCGCCGCTGGCGAGGCGGACGATCAGCGCCTGGATTTCCACCAGCACCGGGCGCGTTCCCTCGATTGCGGGGAACACCGCGCTGCCCGCCACCGGCTGCTCGCGGCCCGAGAGGAACAGGAGGGAGGGATTGCCGACCTCGGCCAGCCCCTGCCCTTCCATCGCGAAGACGCCGATCTCGTCCACCGGGCCGAAGCGGTTCTTGATCGAGCGGAGGATGCGGTACTGGTGGCTGCGCTCCCCCTCGAAGCTCATCACCACGTCGACCATGTGTTCCAGCACGCGCGGGCCGGCGATCGAGCCGTCCTTGGTGACGTGGCCGACCAGCACCAGCGCGGCCCCGCAGTCCTTGGCATAGCGGATCAGTTCGAACGCGCAGGCGCGTACCTGGCTGACCGTACCCGGCGCGCCCTCGATCTGGTCGGAATGCATGGTCTGGATCGAATCGATCACCACCAGCGCGGGCGGGTCCATCATCGTCAGCGTGGTCAGGATGTCGCGTACCGAAGTTGCCGCGGCCAGCCGCACCGGCGCGCCTGCCAGCCCCAGCCGGTCCGCGCGCAGCCGCACCTGGCCCGCCGCTTCCTCGCCGCTGATGTAGACCGTTTCCGCGCCGTTCTTCGCCATGTGGGCCGATGCCTGGAGCAGCAGGGTCGACTTGCCGATCCCCGGATCGCCGCCCATCAGCACTGCCGATCCCGGCACCAGCCCGCCGCCCAGCGCGCGGTCGAACTCCGCGAGGCCCGTGGAGCGGCGTTTCAACACCTCTCCGGGCGCATCGAGCGGGGCGAACTCAATCGGGCGCCCGCCGCTGGAAAGATCGTGCTTGGCGGAAAAGACCGTCGCGGGCGCGTCTTCGGCCAGGCTGTTCCATTCGCCGCAGTCGGCGCATTGGCCCTGCCAGCGGGTGGCGACACTGCCGCAGGCCTGGCAGACATAGCGGCGTTTGGGCTTGGCCATGGCGCGGCGATAATCGGAACGAACGGGGAACGCAAGTGCGTTATGCGCTTACCCCCGGATGGCGCGCCGGGGTTTTATCTGCCACTATGCCCATGATGCGGCAAAAGGAACTCAGGATCGCGCTGGTCTGCTATGGCGGGGTGAGCCTGGCGATCTACATGCACGGGGTGACCAAGGAGCTGTGGAAGCTCGCCCGCGCCAGCCGCGCTTTCCATGGCGGCGAGCGGCCCGTGGGCGGAACCGAGGCGATCTACCTGCGGCTGCTGGAACGGATCCGCGATGTCCACGCGCTCAAGCTGCGCGTCCTGCCGGACATCATCGCCGGGGCTTCGGCGGGCGGCATCAACGGCGTGTTCCTGGCCCAGGCGATCCATTCCGGGCAGAGCCTCGACCCGCTGACCGACCTCTGGCTCGAACGCGCCGACGTCGATGTGCTGATCGATCCCGATGCGCGGCCGGTGTGGAAATTCGCCAAGTTCTGGGCGATGCCGCTGGTGTGGTTCATGCTCAAGCGGCCTGGAAACCTGGTGTCGGAAAGCGTCGCGCCGCAGACCCGCAGCGAAGTGCGCGCCAAGCTGTCGCGCCTGATCCGCTCGCGCTGGTTCGAGCCGCCGTTCGGCGGGATCGGCTTTTCGCGGCTGCTGTGCGAGGCGCTGGAGGCGATGCGCGCGGCCCCGGCGGGCGCGCCGCTGCTGCCGCCGGGTCATCCGGTCGACCTGTTCGTCACCGCCACGGACTTTGCGGGGCATCTGCAGGAACTGCGGCTCAACAGCCCGCCCCGGATCGAGGAGAGCGAGCACCGCGTCTCGCTGGGCTTCCGGGCCGCCACGCCGGTCGATGGCGGGGCGATGCTGGCCAATCCGCTGGAACTGATCTTCGCGGCGCGCGCCACGGCCAGCTTTCCCGGAGCCTTCCCGGCGCTGCGCCTGGCGGAAATCGACGCGCTGGCGCAGGAGCGCGGGCATCAGTGGACCAGCCGCGCGGCCTTTGTCGCCCGCACCCTGCCGGTCCACGCCCAGCGCGGCGATCCCGAGGCCGTGTCGCTGATCGACGGTTCGGTGCTGGTCAACGCGCCCTTTGCCGATGCGATGGGCGTGCTGCACGACCGGCCCGCCCAGCGCGAAGTGGACCGCCGGTTCGTCTATATCGATCCCCATCCGGACCGCGTCGGCGGGCTGCAACGCGGCGATCCGCGCCCGCCGGGGTTCTTTTCGGTGATCTTCGGTTCGCTCTCCTCGATCCCGCGCGAGCAGCCGATCCGCGACAACCTTGAGGAAATCGCCCGCCACTCGCGCGAATTGCACAACCTGCGCCAGATCATCGACGAACTGCGCCCCGAGGTTGAGGAAGCGGTCGAGAAGCTGTTCGGCCACACCCTGTTCCTCGACAAGCCGACCGTCGCGCGGCTGACCGCCTGGCGTACCAAGGCCCAGCAGGCGGCGGCGGAGCGTGCGGGCTATGCCTTCCACGCCTATGCCCAGGTCAAGTTCTCGGGCGTGATCGATGCCCTGTCCGAAGTGGTCCACGCCGCCGCGCCGGAACTGCTGCTGCCCGGGCCGGAAGTGCTGGCGGATGGCTTTTCGCGCTATCTGGCGCTGAACGGGCTGGACCGGATCGCGGCGAGCAAGGGCGGCGCCTCCGAAGCGGCGGTCGCCTTCTTCCGCGACCATGACCTTGGCTACCGCATCCGCCGCCTGCGGCTGCTGGCGCGGCGATTGTCGGAGGACTGGGACGATGTCGATCCCGCAGACCCCGAGGCCCGTGAACGCGCACGCGATGCGGTCTACCGGGCGCTGGCGCTCTATTTCGACCGCGAGGCAAGCGCCTCGCTGGGGCCGGATTTCGGGCAGGTCGCGCGCGAGGCGCTGACCCGGCCCGACCATGTGCTGGCCGAAATCGCGAACCGCCGCCAGTTGCCCGCGACCGACCTGGTGGTCGATGCCCTGCTGGCCGAGGCTCTGGCCGGCCTGCCCAAGGCCCTGCGCCGCCGGGTGCTGCTGACCTATCTGGGTTTCCCGTTCTACGACACGGTCACCCTGCCCCTGCTGCGCGGCGAAGGAACCACCGAGTTCGATCCCGCCAAGGTCGACCGCATTTCGCCGGACGACTGCACCGCGATCCGCAAGGGCGGCGCCCAGGCCAGCCTGCGCGGGGTGGAGTTCTACAACTTCGGCGCCTTCTTCAGCCGCGCCTACCGCGAGAACGACTACCTGTGGGGGCGGCTCCACGGGGTGGAGAGGATGCTCGACCTGGTCGCCTCGGCACTGCCGGCGGGGATGGAGATCGATGCGGCGGAATTGCTGGCGCTGAAGCGCGAGGCGTTCCTGGCCGTGCTGGACGAGGAAGAGCCGCGCCTGCGCACCGATCC
>ERZ795062.733-NODE-733-length-25720-cov-4.822014_pt1 | contig 25720 bp, 26 predicted proteins | sample MGYA00375146_ERZ795062 | MGnify/ENA primary metagenome ERZ795062 (study PRJEB30191, sample SAMN05720281) | activated sludge metagenome | isolation source: Anaerobic digester | place: USA | collected 2015-07-16 ... | reverse complement strand
TCGTCATCGCGCGGGGCCCCTGGCCCCACACAATGACGAAGTGCCCCGGAGGTGATCCGTTGCCTCGCCGCTGGCGAGGCGCCTCCCGATTCACCGCCGACCATCGAGTCGTCATCGCGCGGGGCCCCTGGCCCCACACAATGACGAAGTGCCCCGGAGGTGAATCGAACACCTGGCCTACCCCTTAGGAGGGGGTCGCTCTATCCGACTGAGCTACCGGGGCGTGCGAATTTGCTTTCCACGAGCCTCGTCGTGGTCGCATCGCTCGCATACAACGGACACAATCTAACGGATGTCCGCAACAGACTATGAACCCAATGAGGTTGCAGAGTTCCTGCTCTCACTCGGCCGTGCCCAGCTCAATGCAGGCTTCCCGGTGGACACAGTCACGAGCACGTTGAAGTCCGCCGCTGGCCAGTACGGCTTTCCGGCCGCTGATGTCTCTGTATTCCCCGGCGCGGTTTTTCTTAGCCTTGACCGCACGCACCAGACCCTCTTCACTGCGGTGAATGAAGAGATAACCCGGCTCGACCAGTCGGCGGCGATCGCCGACGTCGCCTATCGCGCACAGCAAGGACGCATCGAACCTCAGGAGGGGATAGACGAGCTCGAGCGAACCCCGCTTCTCCCATCGCGATTTCCGTACTGGGCGACGCTGCTCGGCTATGGGTTGGTCGCCGCCGGGTTTGCCCTCGTCTTTCGCTTCAGTTGGTGGGACCCGTTGATCGCGGGAGTGCTGGGGATCTTCGTTGGTGTTTGTGTCCGTTGGTCAGCACCGAATCCCGCGCTCAATGTGCTGATGACTCCGCTGCTCGGTGCCGCCTGTGCCGCCATCATCTTCGTGGTGACGCGACCTCTCGGGCCTGATGTCAGACCGATCCACATCGTCGCGGCGTCCCTCATCGTGTTGTTGCCAGGAGCTGCGCTCACCCAGGCAACGATGGAAATGGCAAGCGGCCACATCATTTCCGGTGGCTCCAGAATGCTCTGGGCCGGAATGCAATTGCTACTGCTGACTGCGGGCATCTACGTCGGGGCCCAGTTGGCTGGAGTCGGGACGATCGATATCCACCCCTTCCGCCAGGACCGACTGCCGATCTGGGTCGCCTTCGCTGCGGTCGCCCTTTACGCGGTGGGGCAGGGACTGGTCCGAAACATGCCACGCGGGTCACTGTGGATCATCTTTGTCCTGCTCATCGTTGCCCAAGGCATCGTCCTCGTCTCAGCCTTCACGATTGGGGCCGTGGTGGGTTGTGGTGTGGCAGCCATGGTCACGCTGCTCGCGGCGATCCTCGCCGAGCAGCGAGGGAAGAGTCGTCTCCCGGCGATCTCGCTGTTCACGCCGATCTTCTGGCTACTCGTCCCAGGATCCGTTGGCGTCATCGGCCTAGTCGCCACGGTCTCCGGCGAACGCGGTGCCCGCGACGCTGAGATCGTGGCAGGCGCGAATCTGCTCGTTCAGGCGGCCGCGGTCATCATTGCAATCCTGATTGGAATGCAGGTTGCCAGTCTGATTGGCCAGGCGCGGTTCTGGAAGTCACAGTCCGAGCGCGAAGAATCCCCAGTCGCCTAGCCGAGCGGTTGTTCGCCACTTGACGGCTCGAGCGGCGCGTCGCTGGGACCAGCCAAAGCGAGTGTCTTGCGGCGCTTCAGGCCAACCGACAGCAGGATTGCGGTGACGACAGCACCCACCGCAAGAATCACGGCCACGATCAACATTGTTGAGTTGAATGCTGGGACGAACTCGGACGGAACGACGTCTCCACCCTCTTCGGACACGCCTAGCGCAATCAAGGTTGACGTCAGCGCAACACCGAGCGAGTAGCCGAGTTGCCCGATCGAGGTGCGGCTTGAGACGACTGCAGACAGGTACTTCGGCGGGGCCTCCGCAACGTACTCGCGCGCCTGGACCACTGCCACGGCGACCATTCCAAGTCCAACCAAGATGAGAGCGGGGAAGAATGCCGCGAGCTTGGTGTCGACCGTCGTGAACGCAACTGACAGGAATCCGAGGATCATCAGGATGAATCCGACGGCCTGGATTAGCACCGGCGACATGCCTCGACCTAGCAAGGCTCCGACAGCGAAACCGGCGACGATTCCGGCAATCAACAGTGGAGCGATTGCGACCCCGACGACCGAAGGGCTCACGCCGACAACGTGCTGCCAGAAGTTCGAGGCCTGCAGGAGCATGCCCGACTCGCCGAAGTTCCAAAGGATTCCTGCGAGCACCGCCGCCACGAAGACTGGCGATTTGAACAGCTCAATGGGGAAGGACGCATTCGGAGACTTCTTCTCGATGATCGCGAACACTCCGAGCATGATGATGCCGAGGATCAAGCAGATCCAGAACGTTGGTGAACCCAGGGAAGTCGCTGCGAGACTCACTGCGACCAAGACGAGCACCATGCCCAGGCCCAGTGTCGAAAGCCCGAGGAAGTCGAACTTCGACGAACCGCGCCGAGGCGTTTCCGGCAGCGTCTTCGGTACTACCAACATCATGATGAGACAGACGACCGGGATGAGGATGAACCCTGCCCGCCAGGAGATTCCGATGAGGGCGGATCCGATGATGCTGAAGACGATCGTGAAGATATAGAGCAGGCCAGTCCATTGGCCAATAACTGATGCGATGGTCCGCTTTCCTGCGATCGCTGGAACCATTGAGAACGCACCGGCGAACAGTGCACCCATCCCGACGCCAGCAACAACGCGCCCAAGCAATAGCACGGCCAGCGATGGGCTGACGGCGACGATCAGGTTGCCCAGTGCCTCCAGAACGAGTCCGATCATGATCACGCGTCGAACGCCAATTCGGTCGGCTAGGGCGCCGATGGCGATGACGGTTGCTGCAAGGGAAAGTGTCCCGATGCTGACAGCGAGGGAAAGCCCTGCCCCGGAGAAGCCCAGGTCCTTGGCGATCGAGGGCATCGCCACGCTGGTGATGCCTGGGTCAGCGCTCTGCGTCGCCGCAAGAATGCCGATAACCAGGACGGAAACGAACCCAAAGGTGCGCGCTGGAGTGGCCGCTGCCACATCGTTACTGGAACTCATGGCCGATAGGTTCCCAGAATTGGACCCGCGATGGCGGATTAAAGATCGCCAAATCGCGCCGCCACGGGCATCGGGGCTCCCAAACCGCCACAATGGCCACATGCGAATTTCCGCCAGATCGGACTACGCGGTGAGGGCTGTCATTGAGATCGCCGCCGCAGCGCCTTCGTTGGTCAAGGCCGATCAGATTGCTGAAGCACAGGGAATCCCGATCAAGTTCCTGGAAAACATCCTGTCCGATCTGCGCCGAGCGGGGATCGTGCGCAGCAAGAGAGGTGCCGAGGGTGGGTACGTTCTCGGTTTTGACGCCAACGATCTGAGCGTTGCCCACGTCATGAGGTCTGTTGACGGGCCGCTGGCTTGGGTGAGAGATGAGCGGCCGGGTGTTGTCCACTATGTCGGCAACGCCGACGGGCTCGAGCAGGTGTGGATCGCGGTACGGGCAAGTCTTCGAGGTGTGATTGACCACGTCTCGATTGGCCAACTGGTGACGAATCAGTTGCCGAAGGCCGTCACCAAGTACACGCGTGATCCGCAAGCCTGGGTCGACTAATCAGACCAATTGGGTAGGGATAGGTTGCGTGCCCTCCGCCGGTAGAGGTACGGTTCACCCATGACGACCCAGATCTGTTGTTGCTGACGCGCTTCCCGCTGTCCGCACTTCCACAGATCTTCGAAAGGTTCGTCATGACATCGCAACTACTCCCTGTGTCGGCATTCATCGACACTGTCCCACCGGTACCCCGCCGCACTTCTGATCCGCTCGCATTGCCCGTCCTCGTCGACATCGTCCGAGGTATCGCCGAACGGCCAAATCTCTGGGAGCACCGGATTCAGTACACCTCAGCCAGCCGTTGGTGGACTCAACTTATCCGCGACGACAACGTTGATGTGTGGCTCTTGAGTTGGCTTACCACGCAGGAAACCGAGTTCCACGACCACGGCGGATCTGCCGCTGCGTTCACAGTTGTTCAGGGCGCCTTGTCGGAATCACGTATCGGTTCATACGGCGCAGTTGACCTCAGTCACGTGGAGTCGTCGTCTCGCTCGGTTCAGTGGGTCGCCCCTGGTGTCATTCACGACGTCAGCAACCCGTTTCCGCAGCCAGCGGTCAGCATCCACGCGTACTCGCCGCCACTGTCGACGATGACCTACTACCAGCGCACGCCAACTGGGCCGAAGCCCATTCGCACTGAACCGGTCAACGGGCCCGAGCGCCGATAGATGCCGACAATTGATGAGATCCTCCAGTCCGCTCGGCAGAGGCTGGAACGACTTACTGCCGATCAGGTGGCTCAAGAGCTCGAGGATGGAGCGCTGGTCGTTGACATTCGGCCGATCAAGCAACGACGCGAGTCCGGAGTAATCCCTGGCTCGATCGCTATTGAGCGCAATGTCCTGGAGTGGCGTCTCGATCCGGCGAGTGATTCCAGGATTGCCGCCGCTACCTCACATAACCTCCGCGTGATCGTGGTCTGTCATGAGGGCTACACATCGAGCCTGGCGGCCGCGTCACTTCAAGATCTTGGACTGAGTCAGGCGACGGACCTTGTTGGCGGAGTCAGCGCGTGGAAAGCGGCTGGTCTCGCGGTCGTCGACGCTGACCCGGAGGAATGAGTCAGCTCACTGGTCGGCGGATCCGTCGAACAACGACGAGCGCGAGTGCTGCTAAGGCAACGAGTCCAATACCGATCAGTGCGGGGCTGGTTGTCGGCGTCGGCGGTGGCGGGTCGAGCGAGTACACGAATGCGACTCGGCTGGTCGCACCATCGGGGGCAGGGAAGGGTGCAGAAGCACCCGCCTTCTTGCTAGCCGCTGTCAAGTAGGCACTGGCCAACGCAGGTTGTGACGATGACGTGACCACGCCATCGAGAATGGTCTGCGTTCCCTTGGACTGCAGCTCACTTGCGCCCTTGGCTATGCCTTCGTTGCCCGCGAGGATCTTCTCGTTGCCCGCTGTCAGCTTTCCGAGGCCAACCGCAAGTTCGTCGGTGTAGCCGACGAGTTGTTCGGATCCCGTTGTCGCCGAGTCGGCGCCCTTTGCCAGTGCGGCAGTTGCCGTGACGGCCTCGCCGAGTTTCGCCTGAAGTAGTTCCAGTCCTTCGTAGACGCCTGGATTCGTCATGCTCAGACTCTTGAGACTTTCGCTGACCTGGATGAGGCCCGCGGTGATCTTGGCGAGTAGCAGATTGTCGAGTTCACCGAGCAGCGCTGCGATTCCCAGTGACTTGGCTTTGGCGGTCGTCGCCTTGACCTTTGCCGCAGCCAGCGCAGCGCAACCAGTGGGGTTCGTTACCGGTACACAGAGTTCGGTGAGTGCTGTGTCGATCTGGGAGATCGCATCATCTGCGTCGGTCGCGGCGGACGCCGAGGCAAGTTTCAAGGCCTGAGCGCTCTTCTGAGCTGCCCGCGATGCCTGCACCAAAGTGATCTTCTTGGGGTCTGGCGGTGGAATCGGAATCGGGCCGTCGCTAGCTGCACCGACACCCGCCACGATCGCATTCACCGCATCGGCGAGCTGACCCGTGGCAGTCACTGCGGCGGGAAGGCCCTTGCTCCCGGCGAGTTGGTCAAGACCTCCGGACAGCGTCGTCAGACCCGCTGCCAGGCTCTCGGTACCGGTGGCGATGCCTTTGGATCCCGTGTACGCGCTCTTTGTCGCCGCCGTCGCTTGTGCCTGCGCATCGACCAGCTTCGCTGCGCCGTTTGCCAACTCAGCGGTCGAGTTGTCGAGTTGCGTCAATCCATCGGCGAGCTTGGTGTTGCCCGCCACAGAATCTGACAAGAGCTTCGCACTGAATCCGACGGCCGGGTCCTGATCGTTTGAGACCGGAACAACCTCAAGCTTGACTGCTGGAACCTGCAACGACGACGAGCTGACTCGATACGTGAGGTCTTGTTGGTAGTTGCCTAGAGGCGGGTAAAGGACGAGGTTCCACAACAACGTTGTGCGGCCCTCTTGGTTGGTGCTGACAACCGCGGTTCCGGCGTCCTTGAGGGCAATGCCCGGTTCGAGGGTGGCAATCATCGTTCCGACGAAGGGTGAGAAGACCGGTTGTTCGACGCTCCGTTCCACGCCACCGGCGTCGGTGTAGGAGATCTGCTGCTTGGTCACCGACGTGTTGGTCACCGTGTAGCGAACTCTCATGTCGCCGCTCATGCCCGCCACGGTCGTCGGGTCGATGCCCTTGTCGCCCTCGCCTTCGGTGGCGTACTCAGCATGCAGCGCAACCGGTAGCGGCTTGGTGAACGTCGCTTGAGTTGCGACTGCGGTCTGTCCGGTTCCTCCGACTGGGTAGGTCACCGTGTTACCACTGACCACCGGCTTTCCGGACCTGTCGAGGTAGCGCAGGTCAGTGGTTGAGGTCGTTGCGGTGACGCTTTCGGTCGGCAAGTTTGTTGCGACGATTCGGTTGACGAGCTCTGCAGACTGGGGAAGTCCGTTCGGTGCCAACGTTGCAGTCACCAGTTGCTCGTTCACCAGAGGCGGTTGCGGGCTTAGCTTCTTCGAGTCCGTCAGTGAACTTCCGGAATCTGCAGCGAGGGCAGGCCCTGCACCTACTGCCAGAAATGCAGCGACGAGGACCAGTGAGATCCGCTTCACGGCTGCACCTGTGAATCATCCGAGCGTCCCGGCGACTGGAGCATCGGAACTAGGTCCTCCGGAGGATTGGGATTGGCGCCCCCGCCAATGTTGCTGGGGGACGAGTCCAAAGGTACGACGGGGTCGCCCGATTCGTCAGGGTTTTCCTTCGGCGCTCGCCACAATCCGACAACGATGCTCGCCACCATCATGGTGATGAAGGCCGGCAGCAATGTCACGATGATCAACGTTGCCGAGTTTGGTTCGTACGCCGCCAAGAGCGCCAATGAGATCGCCGTTGCGATTGCTCCGAGAAGCAGCGGCAATGCTAGCGACCGGCCGACCACAAGAACCGCAAGCAGCGCGACGATAACGATGGCCCAAGCTGTCACAGCGCCGTTGTCTGCGGGCACTGGCGGAACAACGATTGAAAGAATCCCGACCACGATGAGGCCGAGGATCACTCCGAGGAAGTATCCGAAAGCGCGGAACGGTCGGCTGCCGGATCCGCCGCCGAAACCGGGGGGAAGCAGAACTGTCACGCCACCCAGAACAGCCGACATCGCGATCGAGGTGCGGGCGTCAAACGGCAGAGCGGGTAGGCGTGTGACGAGCGCCCACGCGATGACCACGCCCAGAGCCGTGCCAACAACGAGGATCGGGCGGTGAAGGACGACGGGTCGGCGGCCGAAGTCGCGGGTCTTGTCGTCGGACGCGATGTCCTCAAGTGCGTTCGGGTCGCCCTCGACATGGAGTTGCGGGAGTAGGCGGTCAAGCCACCCTGGCAGCCACCACGTTCCCTTCGCGGCAAGGACCATGATTGCGGGGACGAGCAGACAGCGAACGATCGTGGCATCGACCGCGACGGCTGTCGCGAGGCCAACGCCGAACATCTTGACCGTCGCGTTGTCGCTGAGGATGAAGCTCGCGAACACCACGACCATGATCATTGCCGCAGCAGTGACAAGGCGTCCGGAATCCGCAAGGCCACGGCGGACGGCAATCTTCATGTCGCCAGTGATCGACCAATGTTCGCGGAATGCCGTGAGCAGGAAGACCTCATAGTCCATGGACAGGCCGAACAGGACGGCGAACATCATCATCGGGATGTAGGAGTCGATGGGAACCGGGCCGCTGAGCCCGATTGCTTCAGCACCCCAGCCCCACTGGAAGATCACCGTTACCACTCCGTAGGCGGCCGCGATCGACAGAAGGTTCATGATCGCTGCCTTGAAGGGGATGAGCAGCGATCGGTAAGCCAACATCAAAAGGATGAACGACAACAGGACGACACCGAAGATGAAGAGCGGCGTTCGCTGTGCGATGAGCTCGTTGAGGTCTGATGACAACGCGGTGATACCACCCACGTAGGAAGCCATGCCCTGCCCTTCAGTGGCAGGTGGGATGACCTGCGTTCTCAGGCGTTCGACGAGCTCCGCGGTCTGCGGATCGGCAGCGTTCCATTCCGGCGTGATCTTGATGATCGCGACACCGCCGTCGGTGGAAACGATCGGCTGATTGGCTTGGACCACCCCTGGAGTCGCAGCTAGGACGTTGCGCAGATTCTGCAGTCGCGGATCCTGAGTACGGGGATCGCCCGGTCCTGTGACTCCTGGCGGCGCGGTCGCGACCGTGTACATCTGACTTGTCACCACGAGCGGGGCGGTACTGCCGGGGCCGAATCCGGCCGCCATTGCGTCATACGCCTGCCGGGAGATCGTTTCCGGCGGGAGGTTACTCGCGTCGGTCTGGCCGAGGCTCAACGTCAACGTTGGGGCCGCGAGGACCAGCAGAATCACGGTCGAGATGATCGCGAATGGCCAGGGTTTGTTGGTCACCGCGTTAGCCAGTTTTGCCCAGACCGTCTTGTCCAGTTCCTCGTGGCTCGGGTCGTCCTCCGGCCGCGGCTTCTTCGGTAGAACCCGTTGCCCCATGACGCCAAGAATTGCGGGGACGAGCGTGAGTGAGGCGGCGACTGCGATCAGCACAACGACACCGGCGGCATAGCCGAGCCAGGCGAGAAACGAGATCCCTGTCAGCGTGAGCCCGCAGACTGCGGCAATCAATGTGCCACCGGCGAACACCATGCCGGCGCCGGCCGTTCCGAGCGTGCGCCCGATTGCATCGGGAACTTCGTAACCCTGCCGCAACAGCTTCCGGTGGCGCGTCACGAGGAACAGGGCGTAGTCGATCCCGACACCTAGGCCGAGCATCGTTCCTAGCGTTGGGGCAACGTCAGGGATGAACACCACACGTCCGACGAGACCAACAATTGCCAAACCGATACCCACGGCGAAGATGGCATTGATCAACGGCAGGACCATTGCCCAGACGCGCCGCAGGGTGAAGAACAAGACGATCAACGCTGCGAGCAGGCCCAAGCGTTCGCTCTGATGTGTATCTGGGCGCGAGAGTTGCTGTCCCAGGTAACCGCCAAGGTCTACCTCTACACCTGGGCCCGCAGCTTCTTTCGCGGTGTTGAGGACGTCCTCGGAGACCGACTCCTCGCCAAGCTGTTGGCCGTTGATGGTCACGCCGACAATCGCAGTGTGGCCATCCTTCGACAGTTGGCTCGGAATGTCGCTGGGAGTTTGCACCGACGAAACTGCCGGGATCTGTCGAAGTTCGGAGGCGACGCGATCGACCGTGGCCTTACCCTCGCCCTCGCCGAAGTTCAAGGTCGGACTAGACAGGACGACAGGATTCGGATCGGTATTCGTCTGAGGGAAGGCCTGATTCAGCAGCGTTTGTGCGGTCGTGCTGTCAGTTCCGGACAGCGAAAACGTCGAGATATTCGAAGACGGCAGAAGTTGATTTGCACCAAGAAGCACGAACGCCGCAATAAGCCAGATGCCGATAACGAGTCGACCGTGCAGTGCGCATCTACGTCCCAACGCATACAGCCACCTCGTCACGTGGGAAGAATCCCACAGCAGTTCTGCTTTTGGTGCCCTGTCGCCAACAAATCCGGTGTAACTATTGCCTCATGGAGAAACCAGAAATCGAATTCCCGGGCGGCGAACCGCCCACAGAGCTAGTAATCACCGACCTGGTGATCGGTGATGGTGCGGAGGCCAAGCCTGGCGGTCAGGTGGAGGTCCACTACGTCGGAGTCGACTTCGAGACGGGGGAGCAGTTCGATGCCTCCTGGGATCGCGGCGAGTCAATCACCTTCCCGCTCAACGGGCTTATTGCCGGTTGGCAGGAGGGAATTCCCGGAATGAGGGTTGGTGGACGTCGTCAATTGGTGATCCCGCCGCGACTGGCGTATGGCGAAACGGGTGGGCACAGGCTGTCTGGGCGAACCCTGGTGTTTGTTATCGACCTGCTGGACGCGTAAGGACGAAGTTGGCGTACTAGCTACAACATGGGGATGTCGCCCCAGCGGAGATTCCGCAATTGGGGCGACATCGTCACCATGTACCTCCGAAGTGCCGCTGATGCTCGGTCAGGCGGCACTTACGGGCGCACGACCGACGCGGTGTCGCTCCCCCCGAAACGACAGCGACGCTGCCGGTCGTGCGTACTGTCCCCGATTCCCCCGAATCCGGTGGACATAAGAGTTCTGCCCACTATTCGCTCGGTCTAATCAGGACATCGAGCCGCTTTGATGTGAGGCCTCTCACCCCGCCGCGGCTCTTGTCGGGTTAGATGTCCAAAATCGGCTATCCGTTCCAGAAGTTCTTTGTTTTCAGCAGTTTTCAGGCTTTCGGGGGACATTGAAGCTAGTTACTTCCGCTGGATTTGCATTGATGTAACAAGTTCCAATTCTCGATGTGATAACAACCCAATGTGAACTGGAATCTTGACGTCCCGGGCGGCGCGAGCCCCATCGAAAGGTGGACTGCGAGCTGGCCGGATCTGTTCCTGGGCGTAGTAGGCCTGATGATTCTGATGGGAATCATCCTGTGGGCCTATCGGTCAATGCAGCATCCGCGGCTTTACCTCGCTCTTGATCCGAAGAATGGTGCTCCTACTGCTCGGTGGCAGGCGATCGTTCGGTACGTGGTGCTTACACCGATCATGGTCTTCTTATGGCTGTGGGCAATGCTCTTTATCCTCACGGTGGCCGCCGACAACCGATCTGCCCAGGCGCTCGCACTGTCTGCCGCAGTTGTGGTGGGTGCCGCGCGGGTCCTCGCGCACATCAGCCCAGAGGGCTCCCACGAACTCGGAAAGACTATTCCGCTAGCGGTCCTCACCATCATTCTGTTGGGTGGGGGAATCCTCAATGATGATGCCGGTACCAACCGCTGGGCAGAACTGCTGGAAGGCATCGACGAGAACGTTGACGTCCTCAATACCTACTACTACCTCCTGGTGTTGCTCGATTTCGTTGTTACGGCGTTGTGGTTCCTGCGGGAGCGGGCGCAGTGGCGTTCGGAACTGCCCAACAGCAATCGTCGCCGGTTTACTGCCAGGTTTGCGCCGTTCTTTGCCTTCTGGCGTAGCGTGAGGGACTTCGGCAAGGCGTCCACGCACAAGTCAACGAAGCAGCACGAGGTGACCCACCATGGGTGAAGACGTCAAGAAGCCCAAGCGTGACCTAGGCAACCTTTCTTTGGACCCGACGCGGGCCGAGGATGCTGAGCCGGAATCATGGGAAGAACAACCTGTTGGTGATGATGGCGCTGGGGAATACCTCTTGCAGCGGCCGCCCCACCACGGGGACTAATCAATCTTGGGGGGTTGCTTTGCTTAAGGGATTTCGTGATTTCATTACCCGCGGAAACGTCATTGATCTTGCAGTTGCCGTTGTCATCGGTGGCGCTTTTACCGCGTTAGTGGCGGTGTTCACCCGGAGCATCATCCAGCCAATGATCAACTTGGCAATGGGTGGCGGAGTTGACGGTGGCAAGGTCGTTGTCAACGGCCAGGTCTTCGACTTCGGCGCAATTGTCAACGGCGCGATCACCTTCCTCATCACAGCTGCGGTTGTCTACTTCGTGTTCGTTCTCCCGATGAACAAGTACAAAGAACGTTTCGGCAAGACCGAGGCCGAAGAAGAGATCGCTGAAGAAGTTCAGTTGCTACGCGAAATTCGCGATTCCCTGGCGGCACGTAAGTCGGACTAACTCCCTCGTGCGGGCAGCTGTGGCCTGATCACGACGCTGATCTTCGATCTGGTCGCGGCAGCGGCGAGTTCAGTCGCAACTGCCGGGGTCACCGCCACAACGATCAAACTGCTCGAGTCGGCTGATTCGCCAAGCGCCGATTCCGAATTTGGCAGCGGCCCGCCCTTGCTTGTGGCCTCGGCCGCGATCGTGACGACGCGAACGCCGCTAGCCACCAGACTCGCTGATTGCCCACCACCGTCGCTCGCACGAGCGGCAATCACGTCAACGACGTCACCGGCGCGAAGAAGCGTTGCTTGGCCGGGATCTGCCAGCCGCACAGGAGCTGCCACCAACGTCGCTTGATCTTCTGGTGGGGATGCGGAGTCGCCCATTGCGAGCAAGTCTGGGCCAACCAGTCGACTTGGACTCACTAGTTCGCCCGCATCAAGTGGGCCGGCAATAGTGCGGCCTCGTGCGGCATCGACGTCGACAAGAGGTGGTGGTTCCCCGACCGAAGTCGGCCATTCCCGGGTCGTCAGATCGTCATTGGTGAGCACGTGGCCTGCGGGTAGTCGGTGACTAGCGACCACGATCGTTGTCGTCGGAAGTGGACCCGGCCGCAGCATTGACACGATCAGTAGGCCGGCCAGACCAGCGAGCAGCGCAGCAATGAGCTGCCGATGATTTCGGGCAATCCTGCGGATGCTCTGGCTGTGCATGCACCGACCGTAGGCCCGTTTGATGACCCGCGGCAGGCGCTATCCACAGCCGAGGCAACCGCCTACTTCTTGGAGTCGCCGCCTGAACTCGTTGAAGCCGTCGAACTCGAACCCGTGCTTGATGGCTTGCTCTCGCCGCCGCTCGTTGATGGTGAGCTGCTCGCGCTGGCATCGCCGCTGCTGCTCGACGTCGAGTCAGTCGAAGTTTTCGCCGGGGCCGCTGACTTCTTCGCCGCTGACTTCTTATCGCGCGAGTCGGTCTTGTAGAAACCGCTTCCCTTGAAGACAACTCCAACGTTGCCGAAGTGTTTGCGCAATGGGCCACCGCAATTGGGGCACACAGTCAACGAATCGTCGTGGATTGACTGCACGACCTCTAATTGTTCGCCGCAGTCATTGCACGAGTACTCGTAGGTGGGCACGGGGGCTCCTCAATCGCTGGATGGGTCGTCATCGGTGAGTCTGGCGGGTTGCTCGCCGCAAAGAATACGTGCCCGCGATTCGACTACGCTCCGGCCAAAGCACAGAAGGGACTTACCGTGAGCGTAGAAGCGATCGGCCTGACCAAGACCTTTGGTTCAAAAACTGCGGTCAATGACCTGACATTCACCCTGGAGCCAGGCGTGGTGACGGGTTTCCTCGGGCCGAATGGATCCGGAAAGTCCACCACAATGCGGTTGATGTTGGGCCTCGACCGAGGTGAGGGGCAGACCAAGTGGGACGGCAAGAAGCTCACTGAACACAAGCACGCAACCAAGGTTGTGGGCGCTCACCTCGACGCACGGTTCTTCAACCCCAACCGAACGGCCCGAGCCCACCTGCGGATGCTCGCCGCTGAGGCCAACGTTCCAGATACGCGCGTCGATGAGGTCCTCGATCTAGTCGGACTGGCCTCGGAGGCGAAGAAGCGCCCGAAGACCTTCTCGTTGGGAATGGGTCAGCGACTTGGCCTTGCCGGTGCGATCCTTGCCAATCCGAAGGTGCTACTCCTCGATGAGCCAGCAAACGGGCTTGATCCACAGTCCATCCAGTGGCTTCGTGATTTTCTGCGGTTCTACGCGAGTTCCGGAAACGTCGTCTTTGTGTCCAGTCATCTGCTGACCGAGATGCAACATATGGCTGAGCACGTCGTTGTCATCTCACGAGGATCGCTGATCGCAGATGAGCCCGTTTCCGCGTTCGTTAATCGCAGCACGCGTAACGACGTTCTGATTCGCACCTCTGATCGCGACCGACTGGCGCAGGCGTTGCAGTCGTCGGGCATTTCGGCCGTCCCGGATGGTGACGACGGACTCGCGGTGCAAGTGTCCGATCCACGCCAAGTTGGTGAGATTGCGTTTGCCAACTCAGTGGCTGTGTACGAACTCACCCGGCGCACAGCGAGTTTGGAAGAGGTGTTCCTCGAGCTAACCAGCGGTTCTCAGGACTACGCGACGGGAGGGCACCAGTCATGACTAGCGCGATTCGTTATGAGTGGCGTCGGATCTCATCCATTCGCTCCACCTGGATCTTGGTGGCATGCGCCATCGTTATCTCAACGGCGTTCGCTTTCTTGCTTTCATCAGCGGTCGGATCGCTGAGTTCGAGCTCGGCTGCGAACGATGTCCCCGCATTTGACCTGTCGCTGTCATCGAGCGTCGGGTCGGCAACAACCAACCTCGTTGTTCTGGTCTTACTCGGGACTCTCGCCGCGCAGGCGTTCGGTCAGGAGTATCGCAATGGCACGATTCGGCTCACACTGACCGAGTTTCCGAAGAGGACTCCGATCTTCGTTGCGAAGGTCATCGTGTGTTGTGCTGTCGTCATAGTCAGCTTCCTAATCGCGACCGTTCTTGCGTACCTGGTCCTCATGGGCAATTCCCAGCTTCAAGCAGACTCGGTGGCATCTTTTGGTGCCTATGTCCTGCGCACCTGCATCTACCTGATCGGCTTCTGCTTGATCGTTTTTGCGATTACGGTGATTACTCGAATCCTGGCGCTCGGAGTGATCATCCCGTTGGTTTTCGCAGCAGTGGTGGAGACGCTGCTTGGCACACTCCTAAGTGGCTTTGCCCCCTGGATTTCGAAAGTGCTCCCGTTCACGTCTGGAACCGAATTCGTCGCTGGAACCGACATAGTCCGAAACGGCCTCGTGTTTGGGGCTTGGGTGGCAGTGTTGACCATCGCCGGATACCTCGTGTTCGAACGACGAGATGCCTGACGCCAGCACTACTCGACGTGACCTCGACTTATTCATTGCGGTCGCGATCGGTGGTGTCATTGGTGCAAGTGCCCGATACGGAATTGACCTACTGCTTCCGACGGCGACGGACCAGTGGCCGCTCGCGACGTTTCTGATCAACCTAACCGGCGCCTTCATCCTCGGCATGGTGATTGAGGCGGCGACTGCGTTTGCTCCCGATCCTGGTGCGAGCGCCTTCGCGCGCCGACTCAGGCCGTTCCTCGTCACCGGCGTTCTCGGTGGATACACCACGTTCTCGAGCTACATGGTCGAAACCCATCAGCTGATGCTGGCAGGGCGAGTTCCGCTGGCAATGCTGTACCTCTTCGGGTCACTCCTAGCCGGCTTGCTGCTTGTTGTCTTGGGAATGGCGCTCGGGCGTCGGCTATTCGCCCGTGAGCTCCCCAAGGTCGAATCGGCTGCGGAGGAAAGCGAAGACACCCTCACTGAGGATGAGGGGTAGACATGGCGGCGTGGGTGGCGGTCATCTTGGGAGCGGCAATCGGTGCTCCGACGAGATTTGCGGTGGATCGATTCATGATTCGGCGACGAGGTACTTCATGGCCGTACGGGACATTCGTCGTTAACCTGTCCGGATCGTTGATCCTCGGTTTCGTGACTGGGTTGAGCTTGACCTTCGCGGCCGCTGGGGCGACACCATGGCATTACGCATCGACGTTGATTGGTACCGGGTTCTGCGGTGCGCTTACGACATTCAGTGGCTGGACGTCGCAGATCTACGACTTGAGTAGGCGCCCACTTCGGTGGACCGGAACGATGTACGCATTGCTGTCCGTGGTCCTGGGACTTGCGTTGGCCAGTGGTGGGTACGCCCTCGGATCGATCATCGGATAAGGGCCGAGTCGGACCGCCGGGAATCGCTGCGCTAGCCCACCACAAACGTGTCGACCGGCTGGTCGTGTTCATCCGTTGGTACCGAGTCGAATACCGAAGTGGGTTCAACGATGCCAACTCGCAGCGGTCCCGCCGGAAATTGGGGAACTCGCGAGAAGAACTTGTCGTAGTAGCCCTTGCCCTTGCCCAATCTGGAGCCGTCGCGACCGACGGCAAGTGCGGGCGTGAAGATGACAGCGACCCCGCGTGCAACGAGCTCATCCGAAGTCGATGCAACTAGCTGGCCGGTCACGAGGTCTCTCCATTGCATGTCATCGAGCGCATCGCCGTCGATTGCATGAACCGGAATCGCAACCTGCGCGCCAGCCGCGGTGAGCGCTTCATTGAGTGCAGCCGTTGGTGGCTCGGACGGCAATGCCTCGTAGCTTGTGATCAGATCTCCCCGCGCGCATGCTTGGACAACCTGTGCCAGGCGCAGGCAACGGTCTGCAATGAGTGAGCCGCGCTGCGAACGTTCGGCAGCGGTCTCGAGGGCCGTTCGCTTTCGGCGGTTGGCCAGTAGTTCAGCTCGCAGCGCAGGCTTATCCACGACACCTCCATGTGCGAATGGGACTCATTGCGGGCGATCCGGTTAGGGTCGGGGTATGGCGAATCTCGACACTAACTCACCGACACCCGTCACCAAGGCTGTGATTCCCGCTGCTGGGTTGGGCACTCGATTTCTGCCTGCAACCAAGGCCCAGCCCAAAGAGATGCTGCCGGTGGTCGACAAACCCGCGATTCAGTACGTGGTCGAAGAGGCTGTGTCCGCCGGTTTCACGGACGTACTCATCATCAATGGTCGAAACAAGAACTCGATTGAGGATCACTTCGACCGCGCGCCTTCGTTGGAAGCAGCCCTTGCGGCGAAGGGGGACGAAGTACGGTTGGCCTCGGTCATCGACTCAGCCCAGCTAGGCCAGGTGCACTACGTCCGACAAGGTGAGCCACTCGGCTTGGGCCACGCGGTCCTGTGCGCTCGCGCTCACGTTGGCGACGAGCCGTTCGCCGTATTGCTTGGCGATGATCTGATTGACGTGCGGGACGAAATCTTGCCCGTCATGAACGCCGTTAGGCAGGAACACGGGGGCAGCGTTCTATGCCTCATGGAGGTTCCACAAGAGTCTGTGCACATGTACGGCTGTGCTGCTGTTGAACCCACCTCGGCCGATGGCGTCGTCAGAGTGACCGACCTGGTGGAAAAGCCACCGCCTGGGGAGGAACCCTCGAACCTGGTGATCATCGGGCGGTATCTACTCGATCCGGCGGTGTTCGATGTGCTGGCGACGACAAAACCGGGGCGTGGCGGTGAGATCCAATTGACCGATGCGCTTCTTGAGCTGGCGAACATGCCCGCCGAGCAGGGCGGCGGTGTTCACGCCGTCATCTTCCGCGGGCGCCGCTACGACACAGGTGACAAGCTGTCGTACCTGAAGGCAAATGTGATTTTGGCAAGCGATGATTCGGAGTTGTCTGGTCCATTCCTCGAATGGCTGGCCGAATTCGTTGACGAACACCGTCGATAACAAGTCCGGCTCCGTGCACCACCAATAGGCAGGATCTGATCGTGAGAAGCGTTGAACAGCAGTTGCAGGCAGCGATTGCGTTGGCTAGCCCACTAGATCCGCTCGACCTTTCATTGCGCGAGTCGCGAGGGTGTGTAGCAGCGGCTGACATCACTGCGGCATACCCGATTCCGAGCTTCGATTCGGCTTCGCGCGACGGCTACGCAGTCGCAGCCGAGTCCGTGAGCGGGGCGACTGCGGCAAATCCGGTGTCACTCAAGATTGTCGACGTTGTGAATGAGGGATATTCCAGTGATACCCCGGTCGCGAGCGGCCAGGCAGTTGCCATCAGCGCCGGGGCCCTGATGCCCGAAGGCGCTGACGCTGTTCTCGCGGAGACTTCGGTGCAAGATGCTGACGATTCAGATGAGATCGCGGTCACGGATTCGTTTGTCGGCGGTAGTGGCGTGACCAAGGCAGGTAGCCAACGCCATGCAGGCGCGGTAGTTGTGCCGGCGGGCACGCGCCTGGGTGACCGAGAGTTGGCAGCAGTCGCGACCGCCGGGCACGCTCGAGTTGCCGTTCACCCTCAGCCTCGAGTGGTTGTGGTGACCGTTGGCGACGAACTAGTCGACACCACCCGAGCGTTGACTGCCGGACTCGTCCACGACTCGGTGTCGGTCATGTTGACCGCGTCCGGTGATCAGGCTGGCGCCACGACCTTTCGTGGCGGGCCCAGCCGCCGAGATGAAGCGACGCTCGCGCGGACTATCGAGGACCAACTTGTGCGCGCCGACCTCATAGTTGTGGTCGGTGAAGACGACGGCGAATCCGAACCTGGTGATGGACTTGTGGCATCGGCATTGAAGGCGGCCGGTTGCGAGGACTTGGAGTACTGCCAACTTGAGCCCGGACCTGCAATTGGGCTCGGCACCGTTGGCGAAGATCAGATCCCGGTGGTCACGGTCGGAAGAACGCCGCTGTCTGCTTTCGTCGGGTTTGAAGTTGCCGTCCGCCCGATCATTGCCGCCCTCGCTGGTCGCGAGTCACTGTTTCGCCCAGTTGTTCGCGCGAATCTCACGGATGCGCTTGCCAGCAAGAGTGATCGTCGCCAGTTCATTCCTGCGATTGTCCGTCTCGATTCCGCGGCGCCGCGGGCGATCGTCACTGTCTTGGACGAACCCGCTGACGAGGCCGCGCTGTGGCTATTTCGCGCGAACGCATTGGTCATCGCCCCGGAGTCCGCAACGTCACTGGCAGCTCAAGAAGAGGTGGCAGTAATTCGACTGGACCGCGAATGATCAGCAATGCGCCGACGCCGACGTTGAGCTGCGGACCCATCGGTTTGCGCAGTATCCGACTGCGTGATGGAAATGCCTGGCGAACAGTGCGGAATCGAAACCGGGCCTGGCTGACTCCGTGGGATGCGACGTCACCCATGGGCAGTGTTGATGTTCCTCCCACCTTTGCCGCAATGGCGCGATCGCTGCGGGCGGAAGCACGAGCGGGCAGAACCTTGCCGTGGGTGATTACGTACCAAGATCGTCTAATCGGCCAACTGACAGTTGGTGGAATCGCCTATGGCTCGCTGCGCAGCGCGCATGCTGGCTACTGGGTGGATCAGCAATTCGCCGGGCACGGGATAGCACCCACGGCCGTCGCTCTGGGCGCCGACTACTGCTTCTTTGGCCTGGGATTGCACCGAGTGGAGATCAACCTGCGGCCCGAAAACGCGGCATCCAGACGCGTTGTCGAGAAACTCGGCTTCCGATATGAGGGCATCCGTGAGCGTTATCTGCACATTGATGGCGCGTGGCGAGATCACCTAACTTTCGCGATCACTTCCGAAGAGGTTCCAGGCGGCCTCCTGCAACGGTTCCTGGCAACCAAGGATTCGGGTACAACGGCTAGTCATACGTCGCAATCGATGAGTCCGTTGTCCAACTTGGCCGATAACAGCTGACTCGCGCCAAGAAAATCGGAAACACCGAAGCAAAAGCCTGTGCGACCGGTCACGTTTGTCTACGCTGTGGCACGTGCTCACCGGGTTGGTTTACGCAGCGGTCATTCTCCTTTGGGCGGTAGTTCTCGTCCCTCAGTGGCTTCGTCGCCATGAGCGAAACGCGGAACACCGCACAACCTTGACGTTCCACCGCGCAATGCGCGCTCTTGAGCGTCGCCGGGTCAGCCGTGGAGTCAGCCGGGCCCGCCACGATGTTGATGTGACCGTTGCAGGTGCCCGCTCCCGTGTTCACGATCGCGTCTCACTTGACGACGAAGACCTCTCCCCGATTGACCAGCATCTCGATCACGGTGTTGATCCATTTGAAGGATCTGCCACTGAAGATCACCTGCGTCATGTCCGCCGCCTTCGGGCGGAATCACACGCTCGCAACACCGCAAGTCAACGCCGCCGGCAGGTTCAGCAGGTTCTTGTGGGCCTGTCGGTTATCGGTGTCGTCCTGCTGGTGATGGGCGTTGTGCCGCTCCTCCTGGGACTTCTGCCTGCGATGGCGCTCGGCGCATTCTTGTACGCGTCGCGTCGTCAGACTCAAGCTGCCCGGGTCTCTGCGGCTCGGAAGGATCGTCGTCGCGCAAGCCGCGAAACCAGCTCTGAGGATTACCGCAGCGCACAGGATGATCCTGCGGATGAGCGGACCGCGCCGCAGGCACGCCGTAGCTCGACCCAGCGCAGCAGCAACCGTCGTAGTTCGTCCTCGCGGCGTAGTCGCGGAGCCCGTCGTCACGTTGATTCTCCGGCAGCGCGGGTTAACTCGGGGCAATACTCGGATCTTGAAGGCGCGGACGTGCGCGTTCTTTCGACATCCGAGGTTGAAGGTCGCCGCGCTAGCGCGGCCACCGAAGGTCGATGGGAGCCAGTCGAAGCACCGCTGCCTGGATACCTTGACAGTGCCCGCGCCACTCGGATGCCTCGCAACCTCGACTCGACTGCCAATGGTGACTGGACCAGCGAGCGCATGCTGGAGCAGGCGGAAGCACTTCGGACTCCCGGCGCCGATGCGGAATTTGAGCTGGGTCTCGATGAATTTGTCGACATCCCAGGTACTGAAATCGCCGAGGATCACGGTTACAGCCACCGGCGCGCAGTCAACGACTAGCGCGCCCGGTATCCTCGTGCAGCACGCAAGGGGCTGTGGCGCAGTTCGGTAGCGCACCTCGTTCGCATCGAGGGGGTCAGGGGTTCAAATCCCCTCAGCTCCACAAAATCAACCACCCACTTTTGTGGGTGGTTGATTTTTGTTTGTGCAGTGATTTGAACCCAGCCACGAACGTAGTGAGTGGCGTTGGGTGGGGAGGAGCGTAGCGACGGTTCCCCTCAGCTCCACAAAATCAACCACCCACTTTTGTGGGTGGTTGATTTTTGTTTGTGCAGTGATTTGAACCCAGCCACGAACGTAGTGAGTGGCGTTGGGTGGGGAGGAGCGTAGCGACGGCTCGGCCGACAAATCACCCAACGAGGAACGAAAGTTTCACTCGTTTCACTTTGCCTCGACCGTTCTTGGGTCGTTCAACAACTACTCCGCTACACGTTCCCGCCGCCACCCCCGTGACGAGGAAAGTGCGTCGCTGGGCTCGGCATTGTGCAGGGGTTGTATTGACGAACTTGGTGATCCGCATCCGTTTGCTGATGGGCTTGCCAGCCCCCTTGAGCAGGGCCTTGAGCTTCTTTGACTCCCCGATTCGTAGGGCTGGAGTCGCAGCAGGCGTTGGCGACGGTGTGACCGTTTCAGGCGCCACACCAATCTGGATGTTCGTATTGGTTGCAGATGATCGTGGGCTGCTACGGAAGTCCTGATAGCTCACCGTGAGGTCATACCTGCAGCCGCTTTGCAGGGCCGTGGGACCCGTTACTTGGCGAACGTCTGCCGAATTCGCCAGATTCGTCCGATCCAGAGTCAACGCGCGAACGTCGGTTCCATTCACGTCCACAATCGAAGCTGATCCGCCGCAGGCGCTGTCGACGGGCGTGAAAGTTAGTTGTATCGAATCAGTGAGCGGGCTGTCTGGCAGGGTGAAGGCGATTGAGATGTTCGGATCTTGCAGGCTGCTGGAACTTGCTGGTGCGTCCAGTGTTGGTGTGGCCGTCCCGGAGTCAATCGTTATCGGGGTATTGGTTGCGAAGGACGCCGGATCGAGGTTGGTGTTTTGGTAGGACAGCGTAAAGCTGTACTGGCAGTTCTCTCTTAGCGTGGTTGGACCTTCAAGGACGTATTGGTCGAAGGACGCCCCGCTGTTGAGGTTGTTGGCGTACATGAAGTAGGAAACGCTGACTCCAACAGAGACATTCATCAAGGTGGGACCGTCAGCCGCGCAGCTGTCGAGGGGAGTTATGAGCAACCGACCAGTCCCGGATTGCGGCGAATACATGCCGTAGGTGAACGTGACGCTGTTTGAGAGCGCCCATGTGGAGCCTGGCTCGGGATTATCCAGAGTGGGTGTGATTGTCTCCGCAACTGCTGCAGGGGCGCTAACCACGGCAACACCGACGAGCATCAGTGATGCCGTGAGGAAGACCAGCAGTCTGCCTGCGTTAGACGATCCCATGCATGATTGTGATCAGGCGTCAGACGATCTTGCAATTGCTGGCGGGATTTCCCGCCGCGGCGTCACACAGATGGCGCATTGCTCACAACTCGAGTCACACATGCCGGTCACGTGTGTTGGTGCCGTCCCGTTCGGCAGCGGCGAAGATTCAGACCGAGAGGCAAGGCTTAGGCTTGGCCAGGTGAGAAGCCAGCGGACCCGACCATCATCTGAGCGGCGGATGAGTCTCGATCGGTCGCAGTGGCTGTCGCTTTCGGGGATGGCAGCAGTCATCTTGCTGCTGAACGTGCTGGGTTGGGGAATTCTGTTCCTAGTTGTGGCACCCCAGAATCTTTCGCTTGGCTCGTCCGGCGTTCTGGGCGTCGGAATCGGGGTTACCGCATTCATGCTTGGAATGCGCCATGCCTTCGACGCTGATCACATAGCCGCTATCGACAACACCACGCGCAAGCTCATGTCGGATGGCCAGCAGCCGGTGTCCGTGGGGTTCTGGTTCTCGTTGGGTCACTCGTCTGTCGTCTTCGGGCTCTGCATCTTGCTGAGCTTCGGTGTTCGAGCACTCGCCGGTCAGGTTGAGGATTCGGCGTCTGCTCTGCAATCGACCTTCGGCCTCATCGGGACCCTGGTGAGCGGGGTGTTCCTTATCGCGATTGGCCTGATCAACCTCGTAGTGCTGCGCAAGATCATGCGGGTGTTTACCCAGATGCGCTCTGGGCAATTCTCGGAGGCCGAGCTGGAACAGCACCTCAACGAGCGTGGACTGTTCAACCGCTACTTGGGGCGAGTGACCAAACTCGTGCGCAAGCCCTGGCAGATGTATCCCGTTGGGTTGCTATTCGGGTTGGGCTTCGACACCGCGACCGAGATCTCGCTGCTGGTCCTTGCTGGGGGAGCGGCGGCGTTCGCATTGCCCTGGTACGCGATTCTCTGCCTGCCGTTGTTGTTTGCGGCGGGTATGACCTTGCTCGACACGATCGATGGCTGCTTCATGAATTTCGCCTACGGCTGGGCGTTCTCTCAGCCAGTTCGGAAGGTGTACTACAACATCACGATCACGGCATTGTCGGTGTTTATTGCACTGGTTATCGGTTCGATCGAGTTGATTGGCCTGGTTGCTGAAAAGCTCAACGTGACGTCAGGGCCATTCGCTTGGATTGGCGAGATCAACTTGGATTACGTCGGCTTCATGATTGTTGTGCTCTTTGTTGCGACATGGGTCGTTGCGCTCGTTGCCTACCGGGCCGGGAACATCGAAGAGAAGTGGACTGCGCACCTGCGCGATTAGGTCCGGCTAGACCCAGGACGGGAACCACATTCGTAGGTTCCATTGGTCGTAGGGAATCGGCAGGCCCGTCCAGATCGGATAGAAGAACCAGCTCACGGCGATCGCCAGAACAATGAACGATCCGACGGCGACGCTGCCGATGATGCGCCTGTTGCCGGGTGCATTTGCCGGGCCGAGTACGACCCCGAGGCTCATGGCTAGGGCCATGACCATGAAGGGCAGAAACACGATCGAGTAGAAGCTGAAGATGGTTCGGTTCTCAAAGAAGACCCAAGGGAACCAGCCAGCCAGGAACCCACACAGTACGGCGCCTGACCGCCAGTCTCGGCGGCCGATCCAGCGCCACGCTTGGTGGAACAGCGCTGCAGTTGCGGCCCACCAGATCAACGGGTTACCGAGTGCCAAAACCTCTTGCGAGCACTTGCTGGCGCCGCATACGCCATCGGGCGACTCGTAATAGAACGAGGTCGGCCGCGCTTGCACAGGCCATCCCCAGACGTTCGCCTCGTACGAGTGGTCCGCATCAAGTCCGGTATGGAAACTCCAGGCTTCGGCGTGGTAGTGCCAGAGGCTGCGCAACGGCGCGGGTATCCAGCTGAACGGTGACGTGCCGTCCGCCGCCCAAGTACGGTCCCAGCCGTCGCTTGATAGGAACCAGCCCGTCCACGTCGCCACATAGACAACAACTGCAACACCAACGATTGACAGGAATGCCGGGATCGCGTCGCGCACGATCATCGCGCGAAACGGCATTCTCACGCCGATCGTTCGCCGACTTCCGACGTCCCACAGGACCGTCAACAAGCCGAACGCCACCACGAAATACAGGCCGCTCCACTTGACGCCACATGCGAGTCCCAGGCATACACCTGCCACCAACCGCCAGGGCCGCCACCATAAGGCCGGTCCCAGCACCGACGTGGTTTCGCCAAATTTCGCGAGGCGCGCTCGTGTTCGATCTCGGTCTAAGAGCAGCGCGCCGAAGGCAAGGATGACGAAGAACATGAGGCTGTTGTCTAGTAGCGCAGTTCGGCTCATGACGATCGCCAGACCGTCGATCGCAAGGAAGAAGCCGGCCAGGGTGCCGATGAGGTTGGACCGCGTAAGTCGCCGGACAATACGCGCCACCGCCAGAACGCTGAGGATTCCAAGAATCGCCACCGCGATGCGCCAACCGAAGGGTGTGACTCCGAATACCTGTTCGCCTGATGCGATGACCCACTTACCGACGGGAGGGTGCACCACAAAGGAAGCGTCTGGCTTGAAGATCGAGGTCAGCCCGGAGGCGCCGCCGCCGGTGTCGAGAATGATCTTGTCGGCGCCGTCGACGCTGCCGCGTTCGTAGCCGAATAACAGCAGGCTCAGGCCGTCTTTGACGTAGTACGTCTCGTCGAAGGCGATCGCATTTGGGCGCCCGAGATCGACCAGCCGCAGCACTGCGGCGATCAGGGTGACTAATACCGGTCCGGCCCAACCTCGCCAGCCACCGGCGGGCATCGGAGGAACAAGTCTTTCGGCGAGCGTCGATGAAATCTCGGCTGGTTCCGCAGACGCAGGTTGCGCGAGAGAACTCGTAGCCATCGCACTCACGCCGGACATCGTATGCGCGTAGTGCACATCCGGAGGGGCAGTGCGCTAGAACTACTGCTGTGAGTCGGGAATCCGTAGAGGAAGTTGCCGCAACCCAGACGCCGATTGGGCGCGTTGTGTTAGCCGGAACGCCGGTGGGAAATCCCGCTGATGCGAGCCCTCGTCTGCGGGAATTGATTGAGCAGGCCGACATCATCGCGGCCGAGGACACACGGCGTTTCAGGAGGTTGGCAGGGGATCTCGACGTCACATATTCGGCCAATGTGGTGTCGTTCTACGAGGCAGTCGAACGTGAGAAGGCCGTCGAGCTGGCGGATGCGGCACTCGGCGGAGCACTCGTTGTCCTGCTGACAGATGCCGGGATGCCAAGCATCAGTGATCCCGGGTATCGGCTTGTTGTTGCCTGCAATGAGGCCGGAGTGCCGGTTTCTGTGGTCCCCGGCCCGTCGGCCGTGACTGCCGCCCTGGCCGTTTCGGGCCTGCCCAGCGACAGGTTCTGCTTCGAAGGGTTCCCACCGCGGAAGAACGGTGAGCGCGCGCGCAAGTTCACGGAGTTGGCGAACGATCCACGAACGATGGTGTTCTTCGAGGCACCGCATCGCCTCGGCGCGTCGCTAGCAGCGATGGCGGAGAGCTTCACGCCGGAACGTCGCGCGGTGGTGTGTCGCGAGCTGACAAAGACGTATGAAGAGGTTCGGCATGGCACCCTCGGCGAGCTCGCCGAGTGGGCGGCAGAGGGAGTCCGCGGCGAAGTGACCGTGGTGGTAGCCGGAGCCCCGCCAGAGGTCGTCAATGTTGGCCCGACTGAGCTATTTGATCGGGTCACAGAACTCATCGCCGCCGGTCTGGATAAGAAGACCGCGATCTCGCAAGTTGCTCGCGAAGTCGGCCTGCCAAAGCGTGAGGTGTATGACGCTGTGCTTGCCGGATCGCGGACTCCGTAGGATCGGGCTCATGTCGGAGTCCAAGTCGTTCTATGTCACCACTCCGATCTATTACGTCAACGATGCGCCACATATAGGCCACGCGTACACAACCGTCGCAGGTGACGTCCTCACCCGCTGGCATCGCCAGCGGGGAGAGAAGACCTGGTTCCTTACCGGTACGGACGAACACGGCACCAAAGTTGAGCGAACCGCGCGCGACAACGGGGTTGAACCGCAGGAATGGGTTGATCGCCTCGTCGAAACGGCCTGGAAGCCCGTTCTTGAAACGATCGATGCTTCCAACGATGACTTCATTCGCA
>ERZ795062.731-NODE-731-length-25749-cov-9.829766_pt1 | contig 25749 bp, 17 predicted proteins | sample MGYA00375146_ERZ795062 | MGnify/ENA primary metagenome ERZ795062 (study PRJEB30191, sample SAMN05720281) | activated sludge metagenome | isolation source: Anaerobic digester | place: USA | collected 2015-07-16 ... | reverse complement strand
ATTATAGTGGCACGGTTTGACCGAAAAGAGTGGCACTATCAGACCGAAATACACAGATCACTCCTTACAACTCAATACCGCATTTCAATTCCTTCTGGTACGATTAAAAGTTCCGAGTTAATCACTTTGAAGTGCAATCAGGTAGCGGATTTCAATTCCTTCTGGTACGATTAAAAGCGGCTAACAAGAATGGGAACGTGTGGACTGTTAGATTTCAATTCCTTCTGGTACGATTAAAAGTTTACCTCGTTGCATGTGATAGTGCGGCGGAGACGTTATTTCAATTCCTTCTGGTACGATTAAAAGTGGAACGTTAGAACCAGTAGGAGCTGGAGAATAATATATTTCAATTCCTTCTGGTACGATTAAAAGAAATATTCGGAAAAGCTCCATCATTTCAGCCCACGACATTTCAATTCCTTCTGGTACGATTAAAAGACGGGAGAAATGGAAAAAGAGAAGGGGAGAAAAATAATTTCAATTCCTTCTGGTACGATTAAAAGCAATTGGAACGGTTGATTTTAAATACTTCCTGTATTATTTCAATTCCTTCTGGTACGATTAAAAGAAGCTTTACCATCGCGTCAGGGTCGTTGGAAAAACATTTCAATTCCTTCTGGTACGATTAAAAGTTGATGAGGTTAAAGACAAGTACCTCTCAAAAGTATTTCAATTCCTTCTGGTACGATTAAAAGGATTTTTGGTTACAACCCGAACAAGTTAAGCTATTATTTCAATTCCTTCTGGTACGATTAAAAGCGTCTTGGGTCGGTAATATCGAATGCTGGCGGTTATTTCAATTCCTTCTGGTACGATTAAAAGTGGTGGCGAGGGAGAAAACAATATAAAGTCAATCATTTCAATTCCTTCTGGTACGATTAAAAGCGGTTTAATCTATACTGACTGGAAAATAGGAGAATTATTTCAATTCCTTCTGGTACGATTAAAAGTGTTCGGATTGTAGTCAAATATACGTCTCTTTGCTCTATTTCAATTCCTTCTGGTACGATTAAAAGGTTTCACGCTCTGAGTCTGAAAGTGCCTCATTGTCCATTTCAATTCCTTCTGGTACGATTAAAAGAAGCACAGGATTTACCGAACCAATGGATAGACCTCAATTTCAATTCCTTCTGGTACGATTAAAAGTTTAGTTGGTCGGATATTAAAGTGTTTGCGCATATCGTATTTCAATTCCTTCTGGTACGATTAAAAGTCAATTAATGGCGAAACAGTATAAAAACTATGAAAAAATTTCAATTCCTTCTGGTACGATTAAAAGATTGTGCCGACTTTACTTGAATGTATTTTTGCAATTATTTCAATTCCTTCTGGTACGATTAAAAGTTAGTTGGTCGGATATTAAAGTGTTTGCGCATATCGTATTTCAATTCCTTCTGGTACGATTAAAAGAATTGAGGGATTATTTGGAAACAGGTATATTAAGATTTCAATTCCTTCTGGTACGATTAAAAGGGAATGTTTTTTCATACAGAGACGAATATTTGCTAATTTCAATTCCTTCTGGTACGATTAAAAGGTATCTTGCCGACAATGCCAAGCTTGAACGTATTGAATTTCAATTCCTTCTGGTACGATTAAAAGATACCAAAAAGTTGAAACAGACAACAGAGGTAATAGCAAATTTCAATTCCTTCTGGTACGATTAAAAGACGTTCACACGGCTTGTTCCTTTCGGCTTTAATTCGATTTCAATTCCTTCTGGTACGATTAAAAGAGCGTGCAGACGTGCAGGAGCTATTAGAAAAGACAATTTCAATTCCTTCTGGTACGATTAAAAGCGAAGCGTCGAATTTAAGGGAGAGAATGAAAAAAATTTCAATTCCTTCTGGTACGATTAAAAGATTTCATTTTATTTGTGTACTTTCTTCGGGAGATTTATTTCAATTCCTTCTGGTACGATTAAAAGTGTTGGCAAATCGTTTACCGCAGAAGAAGTGGTAAAATTTCAATTCCTTCTGGTACGATTAAAAGGACAATGTGCTGGAGCGTAGCATGTTGACCTTAGACGCATTTCAATTCCTTCTGGTACGATTAAAAGCGGTTCGGGATTGATAACGGTCAATATGCGATATTATTTCAATTCCTTCTGGTACGATTAAAAGTTTAATGTGGGTAACTATGTGACGATAAGGTTAACCGAATTTCAATTCCTTCTGGTACGATTAAAAGATTTGATAAGTTAGGAGGTTTTAAAAGTTTGTTTGCTATTTCAATTCCTTCTGGTACGATTAAAAGTCTTGCTTGTTTATTAAAAAATAGTTTCAAATCGTATTTCAATTCCTTCTGGTACGATTAAAAGTCCAGCAGCCTCCAGCAGCCTGCAGCAGCCTCCAGATTTCAATTCCTTCTGGTACGATTAAAAGTATAACTGGAGTTGGTGGGGCGTCCCCAAATAACGGATTTCAATTCCTTCTGGTACGATTAAAAGCTGAGGTGGTGAAACAATTAAGACACTCGATATTCCATTTCAATTCCTTCTGGTACGATTAAAAGGACATGCGATATTGTATACTGCAGAAGTTCAAAGGAATTTCAATTCCTTCTGGTACGATTAAAAGTAATATCCCGTAAATTGTTTCTTGTAATCATAACTGTTATTTCAATTCCTTCTGGTACGATTAAAAGAAGAAATGGAAAACGGGAGATACCTTGCATACATATTTCAATTCCTTCTGGTACGATTAAAAGTCCCTCCCCCTATAAAAAATTTAAACTGTTATCCCCATTTCAATTCCTTCTGGTACGATTAAAAGGTGCGCCGTATTCCGTTTACAATTCAATTAGACTAATTTCAATTCCTTCTGGTACGATTAAAAGGAAGGCAAAGAGTTTAAGGTTCTCCCAAGAGATAAAATTTCAATTCCTTCTGGTACGATTAAAAGCACCTCGTCATACCCGAAATTAAAACCAACATAGTTATTTCAATTCCTTCTGGTACGATTAAAAGATATCAGCCTCGTTGAATAGGTGCCACATTGATTTGGATTTCAATTCCTTCTGGTACGATTAAAAGTATCGCGATTTGGTTTGCGGTAGGGAACTATACGCTATTTCAATTCCTTCTGGTACGATTAAAAGCGACACGGGGTTATGGTATAATGGCTATTACGTCATTTCAATTCCTTCTGGTACGATTAAAAGCCGCCCCGATTAAAGTTTTAAAATCCCTCCCCCTGATTTCAATTCCTTCTGGTACGATTAAAAGCATTGAAAGGGAATGCCTTCTCTATTCTTGCAGCAATTTCAATTCCTTCTGGTACGATTAAAAGCGTATCTCGGTTGTTCCAAGAGTTGCGGGTTTGAAAATTTCAATTCCTTCTGGTACGATTAAAAGTGTTTTAAACTTTTCTTCATTCCACGTACTTTTCAAAATTTCAATTCCTTCTGGTACGATTAAAAGATGGAGAGATGGCGGAATTGGTAGACGCTGTTAAGCATTTCAATTCCTTCTGGTACGATTAAAAGAAGTAGAAGAATCGGAGCATGTGCTTTTATTTGAATTTCAATTCCTTCTGGTACGATTAAAAGAGTCGAATCTATTATGTAATATTATACGTTATTTTCGATTTCAATTCCTTCTGGTACGATTAAAAGAATGCGGGCATGTCTCATCCTCGTTTTCGAGATACAGATTTCAATTCCTTCTGGTACGATTAAAAGCAAATATATGTTGTAGTATTAACATCATTTAACTAATTTCAATTCCTTCTGGTACGATTAAAAGTCTCCCTCGTGTATCGGAAGTGTCCGCTCTCGTGGAATTTCAATTCCTTCTGGTACGATTAAAAGACCATCCGCCAACAATGTTATCATGCTTAAGCGCAATTTCAATTCCTTCTGGTACGATTAAAAGATTATTTCTCTATCTCCAGCGTGTTGGACTATCTATTTCAATTCCTTCTGGTACGATTAAAAGCTGAAATAAATCACCTACCGAATAAGTGTAATTTATTTCAATTCCTTCTGGTACGATTAAAAGTGTACACATTGCCATTTGTTGTGTCAATGTATGTTATTTCAATTCCTTCTGGTACGATTAAAAGAAAAAGGGAGAGGAGGGAGAGGAGAAAAAAAGAAAGGATTTCAATTCCTTCTGGTACGATTAAAAGTTTAAGGGGCATGACAAGCCATTCTGGATAAGTGATTTCAATTCCTTCTGGTACGATTAAAAGTTTTAATTTGTTTGTAACTTATTTATGATTTGCTGCATTTCAATTCCTTCTGGTACGATTAAAAGACAGGCTACCGTTACACAATACCCAACTTCTTCGCTGATTTCAATTCCTTCTGGTACGATTAAAAGGAAAAAGCAAAAGAAAAAGCAAAAGAATCATTTGGGTAATTTCAATTCCTTCTGGTACGATTAAAAGACCAGGCACGACCGTACTCGGTCGCACAAAACGTGCATTTCAATTCCTTCTGGTACGATTAAAAGTTCCAGTCGGTGCGGTAGTGCCCGAAGCCCCAACCATTTCAATTCCTTCTGGTACGATTAAAAGCATCACGGAATTTCGAGAAGCGGATAGCGAACAGGATTTCAATTCCTTCTGGTACGATTAAAAGAAATTAATAACTTATAAACTATCTAGCCATATTGTAATTTCAATTCCTTCTGGTACGATTAAAAGAGGAATTTGGAATTTAGGAACGACGGAGGCAGGCTGTATTTCAATTCCTTCTGGTACGATTAAAAGGCCACATTGTTACACCATCCCCAGCTTTTTGGCAAATTTCAATTCCTTCTGGTACGATTAAAAGTTGATGATTGTCAAATAACCATCCGAGTAAATCACATATTTCAATTCCTTCTGGTACGATTAAAAGTTTTTGTGTTTATCAAATTAAAAAAACAAAAAAGCTAATTTCAATTCCTTCTGGTACGATTAAAAGTGGTTATTTGTACGTGTTTTTTGATTCGTCAACGGAATTTCAATTCCTTCTGGTACGATTAAAAGGCCTCAAAAAGTTTTTTCGCCGTTCTTTATTTTCGATTTCAATTCCTTCTGGTACGATTAAAAGGAAAAGTGGTTATAACTGATATTTACGCATTGTAAATTTCAATTCCTTCTGGTACGATTAAAAGAGACTACTCGATTGTTTACGATCATGATTTTTCAATATTTCAATTCCTTCTGGTACGATTAAAAGGGTCTTTTTAGCGACGTGATTTTTTGGGATACATTATTTCAATTCCTTCTGGTACGATTAAAAGCTGCGTGTCGGTATTCCCTGATGGTCTTACAATTGATTTCAATTCCTTCTGGTACGATTAAAAGTCCTAAAAGATAAACCTCGTAACCATAAGAGGACATCATTTCAATTCCTTCTGGTACGATTAAAAGTGTTTTTTTGCTTGTACGTTCTACCAGGTTATTATCCGATTTCAATTCCTTCTGGTACGATTAAAAGCACCTCGTCATACCCGAAATTAAAACCAACATAGTTATTTCAATTCCTTCTGGTACGATTAAAAGTGTTTGTTTTGATTACGATTTTTTAGAACCGCTATTATTTCAATTCCTTCTGGTACGATTAAAAGGAATTTTGGTTTGCAAAGTTTGGTTGGAATAATAAATTTCAATTCCTTCTGGTACGATTAAAAGTTCAGGTAGAAAAAAGGGCGGGCGATTTATTAAAATTTCAATTCCTTCTGGTACGATTAAAAGTATGGCACGATTGGAAGAATGTAAACAAATGTTAAATTTCAATTCCTTCTGGTACGATTAAAAGAATATGCGACCGTTCAACGCCTGGTTTACTTGTGTATTTCAATTCCTTCTGGTACGATTAAAAGTGGTTGACGGCAAAATTATTTCTTTCGATGATTTATTTCAATTCCTTCTGGTACGATTAAAAGCGTGTGCCTTCGCCGGCCTTAAATTATACATATAATATTTCAATTCCTTCTGGTACGATTAAAAGTATTCGGGGCTGTCAAGCCGTCAAGCTTCATAGCTTATTTCAATTCCTTCTGGTACGATTAAAAGGGCTGCGACAGTTTCTAATGCGACAGCGGAAACTGATTTCAATTCCTTCTGGTACGATTAAAAGTAATTTCTTCGTTTAACCACTTGTTTCTTAATTCTTATTTCAATTCCTTCTGGTACGATTAAAAGAATTTAAATTCAAAGTTGATTTCACCATCATCGTAATTTCAATTCCTTCTGGTACGATTAAAAGGGTGTTTTGCATCTTTGTGGGCACAAAAAAAGCCGGATTTCAATTCCTTCTGGTACGATTAAAAGCGAATACGATTTTTACGAGCTTGCACAAGTAATCTCATTTCAATTCCTTCTGGTACGATTAAAAGCAGGTGCATGATCCAGAAGAGGTCGAAAAATATTCAATTTCAATTCCTTCTGGTACGATTAAAAGGCCGGGAACAAATTACTAACTTTTTAAATTTATTGATAATTTCAATTCCTTCTGGTACGATTAAAAGTTTTTTTATTACATTACATTTAATTTTTTACAGCGTATTTCAATTCCTTCTGGTACGATTAAAAGCATCAAGGCTTCGCTGTTTGTCGAACAGCTTAATCTATTTCAATTCCTTCTGGTACGATTAAAAGAAAAGAAAACATTCCATTTTATATCGACATATAAATTTCAATTCCTTCTGGTACGATTAAAAGTGTTTTGCAATAGCAAGCAAATATCCTGTGCGTGCAATTTCAATTCCTTCTGGTACGATTAAAAGATAGCAGGTAACCACTTTCCCTTCGTACTGTAACATTTCAATTCCTTCTGGTACGATTAAAAGACAGAAGCAACCGTATCATTTTGGGAGTACGACAATTTCAATTCCTTCTGGTACGATTAAAAGATTGACTTCGGATATTCCAACGATCCGACGGCTATTGTATTTCAATTCCTTCTGGTACGATTAAAAGAAACGAAATAAGCGAAACAATTATTAAAATAGCAAAATTTCAATTCCTTCTGGTACGATTAAAAGTACCCACCCCCTTTGGTTTTCTCCCTTTAAAAAATTATTTCAATTCCTTCTGGTACGATTAAAAGTTTGGCTATTAATATGTATCACTATAATACAACAAAATAATTTCAATTCCTTCTGGTACGATTAAAAGTTCTGTTCGCTGTCAGTAGAAAAGAATTCGACCCAATTTCAATTCCTTCTGGTACGATTAAAAGCCGTGCAGCACATCGACATTCTATGAATTATTTCCATTTCAATTCCTTCTGGTACGATTAAAAGGACAAGGCAGGCGAGTTATTGGCGTTGTATCGTTATTTCAATTCCTTCTGGTACGATTAAAAGCATTCGCTTCCCCAATGCGCGTTATCTTTTACGAATTTCAATTCCTTCTGGTACGATTAAAAGAATACACCGTCTGCCGCTCTTTTGTTGAATTCCAAAATTTCAATTCCTTCTGGTACGATTAAAAGCTTATATGGCTTATCATCTATTGTTTAAACAATCCGATTTCAATTCCTTCTGGTACGATTAAAAGTTTCATTTCAATGTAATTTTAAGATACGGTTTAACAACATTTCAATTCCTTCTGGTACGATTAAAAGAAATATACTTCATTTACACCGAGTAAGTAATACCATATTTCAATTCCTTCTGGTACGATTAAAAGTATATATATATTATTTATTTAACATTATATCTCTAATTTCAATTCCTTCTGGTACGATTAAAAGTATTTTTTTCTTCCATCAGTTCTTCGAGTCGTTGCTATTTCAATTCCTTCTGGTACGATTAAAAGACAACTATAACTATTTTATTTATAATTAATTACGATTTCAATTCCTTCTGGTACGATTAAAAGAAGTGTCCTGATTTTGATTATAACATAGACAACAAATTTCAATTCCTTCTGGTACGATTAAAAGATTTTGGATTTATATCTTTTAAATCAAAAAACTAAATTTCAATTCCTTCTGGTACGATTAAAAGTGGCGGAAGGATAAACTTTTCCGTTGGCTTTACGGAATTTCAATTCCTTCTGGTACGATTAAAAGCAAAAAGCGGCAGAAGTGATGTTCAACTATCTTTCAAATTTCAATTCCTTCTGGTACGATTAAAAGTGCATTGTGCGAGAGCGAAAAGACGGCGATAATGAATTTCAATTCCTTCTGGTACGATTAAAAGTATGCACGTACCAGCTGCTAACGTTTTTCAACCGGATTTCAATTCCTTCTGGTACGATTAAAAGTTTCATTTTCATCAAATCCATACCGATTTATAATGTATTTCAATTCCTTCTGGTACGATTAAAAGTCTTTATCCATACTCTTTCCCATACATCTGGAGCATATTTCAATTCCTTCTGGTACGATTAAAAGTTTCATTTCAATGTAATTTTAAGATACGGTTTAACAACATTTCAATTCCTTCTGGTACGATTAAAAGAAATATACTTCATTTACACCGAGTAAGTAATACCATATTTCAATTCCTTCTGGTACGATTAAAAGTATATATATATTATTTATTTAACATTATATCTCTAATTTCAATTCCTTCTGGTACGATTAAAAGTATTTTTTTCTTCCATCAGTTCTTCGAGTCGTTGCTATTTCAATTCCTTCTGGTACGATTAAAAGACAACTATAACTATTTTATTTATAATTAATTACGATTTCAATTCCTTCTGGTACGATTAAAAGAAGTGTCCTGATTTTGATTATAACATAGACAACAAATTTCAATTCCTTCTGGTACGATTAAAAGATTTTGGATTTATATCTTTTAAATCAAAAAACTAAATTTCAATTCCTTCTGGTACGATTAAAAGTGGCGGAAGGATAAACTTTTCCGTTGGCTTTACGGAATTTCAATTCCTTCTGGTACGATTAAAAGCAAAAAGCGGCAGAAGTGATGTTCAACTATCTTTCAAATTTCAATTCCTTCTGGTACGATTAAAAGTGCATTGTGCGAGAGCGAAAAGACGGCGATAATGAATTTCAATTCCTTCTGGTACGATTAAAAGAATTTACGTGGTTGGCGTCAGGTGGGTCGGAGATGTATTTCAATTCCTTCTGGTACGATTAAAAGTTTCGGGAACACCTTAAACGTTACGTAATTAATACCATTTCAATTCCTTCTGGTACGATTAAAAGATAACGGGCTCTGGAGGAGCATCTCCGAATAACGGATTTCAATTCCTTCTGGTACGATTAAAAGTGCAGGCCAAATAACTTGCAACTCACAAGGACGATATTTCAATTCCTTCTGGTACGATTAAAAGTGATCTGGTCTATTATCTCCTTGTTCTCATGCAAAATTTCAATTCCTTCTGGTACGATTAAAAGAAAATTTGGAGACTGTTTTGGAGAAACATCTCTATAATTTCAATTCCTTCTGGTACGATTAAAAGGTTGCACCTTCAAATACTCTAATGGTAGTACCAGAACCATTTCAATTCCTTCTGGTACGATTAAAAGACAGGAACGGCAACATTTACGGCTACTCCATATAAATTTCAATTCCTTCTGGTACGATTAAAAGAATAGATAAGGCAGCCGATGCGATGAAAAAATTACTATTTCAATTCCTTCTGGTACGATTAAAAGTGTGTCTCCTTTCTGTCCAGTCCTTGCCTTTGCGAAATTTCAATTCCTTCTGGTACGATTAAAAGACTATTACATCTGCAGGTGTTTATTCGGTTAGTGCGAATTTCAATTCCTTCTGGTACGATTAAAAGTCTCTTCAACTTTTGTGCACAACATATTAGCTGCGCATTTCAATTCCTTCTGGTACGATTAAAAGACAGGTAAAAAACTTGCAGATTACTTCAATTCTGAAAAATTTCAATTCCTTCTGGTACGATTAAAAGCGTATCCCTCATATCTGTCATCAATATGGTATTTAATTTCAATTCCTTCTGGTACGATTAAAAGTAAATGCGGGCATGTGCAAAAAGCTAAAATAAAAAAAATTTCAATTCCTTCTGGTACGATTAAAAGAAGAAACGGCAAATCTTTATTCGTACCCTGTATCCCGCATTTCAATTCCTTCTGGTACGATTAAAAGCTATTTATTTCATCCCTTATTGCCTGCCTTTCAGTGATTTCAATTCCTTCTGGTACGATTAAAAGCATCGACGTTGTTGAAAAAGATAAAAACCGATCCAAAATTTCAATTCCTTCTGGTACGATTAAAAGTTCGATATAAATCTCGACGACTTGAAAGATAAAAAATTTCAATTCCTTCTGGTACGATTAAAAGAGAAACAAAATTAAGCGCCTGCGGCCTCATTTAGCATTTCAATTCCTTCTGGTACGATTAAAAGTACACGAAGCTCACCAACGCATCAAACTGATTTTGGTATTTCAATTCCTTCTGGTACGATTAAAAGCTGCGATGTGATATTCGCCTGTTAATATGTTTTTAAATTTCAATTCCTTCTGGTACGATTAAAAGTATTTCATCAGTAGTCCATTCTGACGCAGGATAATTATTTCAATTCCTTCTGGTACGATTAAAAGTAATTATCTCTCCAACAACAAAATCTCTATTTGCAGATTTCAATTCCTTCTGGTACGATTAAAAGAAGAAGCGAAGTTATATTTTTTAAATTAAAATGATAATTTCAATTCCTTCTGGTACGATTAAAAGAGGCAAGTAATAATGCTGGAGATTGGATACAAATAATTTCAATTCCTTCTGGTACGATTAAAAGATTATTTTCAAAACGGGCAAGTGCACGTATTGCGCTATTTCAATTCCTTCTGGTACGATTAAAAGGTATCGGTGTGTATCGCCCTGTACCCATTCTTTCATTTCAATTCCTTCTGGTACGATTAAAAGCCGTTGAAATAGGCGAAAAATTAGGCTGAAAATCAGCCTATAAAGAATAATTGAATTTCGTTTCTGATACTATTAAGTTGTCGATAGGCAAAGATATGAAAATTGCCGATTATCGACAACTTGTTTTTATATTGATTTTCAAAATGTAAAAGATCGCAGTTTCTCTTTTTGCTCGCGCAAAACTAAAAAGCCCCATCGTTCGACAATCGAGTCAAAGAAAATTATTTACACTACTCCGCTCTTTACCAATAATTTGTTTGTCAAGAAATTTTTCTGTCCGGCTCGAAAAAATAATCAGTGAATCTTTTTCAAGATTCATCATTCTTTTTGCCAATATAGTCAATTCTTTTAATTTAACTTCGGAAATTTCTCCTTCGAAAACCGAATTTTGTATCCAGTTTAAATATCTTCTGCATAATTTCAGCATTTTACCTACTCGTTTTTCGCCTACGTCGTATACCAAAATCACATACATTTTACCAATACATTTTAAAGGGTTTGTATTCTTCCATTCCCAATAAGTGTTTGCTTAATTTGTAACATTCCAATTTGATAAGATGTCGGTAACTTACTTTTCGTTTAAGGGAACGATGTTGAATGGTTTCATTGAGCCGTTCTTCAAACGCTTGTACGAATATTTTTTTACCCGTTGGGTTAAGCAAACATTTATTGAGTTTGCTTTCGAAATGCTTTTCTTGAAGTTCTCTTTTGTTCAAAAGCTTAAAAATTACTCTGTCGACCAGTATGGGTTTGAAAATTTCAGAAATGTCCAACGATAAAGAGTACCTTCGTTCTCCGGGTGAATGCAAATAACTGATAGTAGGATTCAATTGTGTTTGATGAATGGCTCGCAGACATTGGGTGTAACACATCATATTGCCGAACGAAATTAACGCATTTACTTCGTTTTGAGGTGGTTGTCTACTTCTGCCTCCCATGCTGAAATCATTGATAATAAGTTCAAAACCGCTATAATAGGTTTGGCGGATGTTTCCTTCCAGTCCCATTAATTCGTCAACCGATGAAGTGTTGGGTATTTGCGAAGCATATTGTTCTATGGTTTCGATTACCCCATCCAAGTCTTTCCCTCGTGTGTTGTAGTAGCGCAAATTTTTATTTATGTTGAATGCCGCTCCTTCCACAAATTTACGGGCTAGTTGTAATCGTTTATTTTTATTGTGGTGGTGGGATGTTTGTGCCAAAATCATTTTTCCCGACAATAAACCATCGCGTGGCATAAACGAACCGGTGTAGTTTTCGTAATAATCGAAAAAATGTACGGCTATATCGTTCCGACCTAAGAAATTGTACAGAGCACTGTTGGCGTTGAGAGCACCGAAGACGTAAAATTCGGCAATATTTTCAACCGGAAGGTATCGAGGTTTCCCATCGCGTTCGTGTCCGTTGCCGTCTTCTTCTACGGGCGTAAACTTGATGGTGTTGTCTTTTCGTTGCAATGTGCCGGAATTAAAAAAATAATAAGTTTTTTTCATAGCCGATATATTACTGATTATTTAATATTAGTATACTCTCTAAATTGAACAAAATCGAAATCAATAGCTCTTTCTCCTGTTGGTAAAACACGAACTTTTCGTTTAGTTGTGGAAGCAACACATTTGATATTTTCTTTTTGCAATTTTTGAATAAGCGCATAACAAAAAGTCATTTCCCCCATAATATGAACAACGGCATCATTGTTTTTTGTAATAGCTTTAATTTTGCCCAGATATTCATCGGCCATTTTTTCTACTTCACAGGAAGAAGCTTCAGGAGGAACAATAGGAAAAGAAAAATCTACTACTTCTCCATATAGAGAAGCAGCTTCGTTTTTTTGTTTCTCACCCCATTCATCTAAAGGATGGTTGGATAAATTAATGAGCATGTGTAAAATATTTTAAGGGTTATTGTTGACATAATCATGAGGCCCGAAATGTCTTAATATTAATTTGTTGTTTCTATAAATACAGCTAACCCTTGTTTCTTGCGTAACTCTAAAATGTCCTATGGGTTGACCATTTTCGCTTTTATTGACATAATTCTTGTATTGTAAACCTCCATCTTTCTTCAGAATAGAAACATCATTGTTTTTTTCCAGTAAAAATAAAGAGACTTTGGCTAATGTTTCCTGAAGTTTTACCACATCTCTTTTATGATCTTTGAAATCTTTTTTGAAAGATTCAGAATATTCTATATTTTGAAAATAAGCCAATTTTTTGGATAGAATTTCATCTTTAAATTGATCCCATGCCAATTGACCAATAGGTGAAAGAGTAGCAAGTTCTTTATCTTTGTCTAAATAAATATCAGGAATATTGTTTACATATTCAATTGGGCACATGTTGTTAGCTGCATATAAATATTCAGTAATATATTCTTCAACTTTCTCCTTTTTTAATTTAATAGGCAATATAGGGATTTCTATAATTTCTTTTCCTGTTTCAAATACATATACAATTTTGTCGGCATAGAACATACCTGCAATACTCATGTATCCTTGTAAACTCTTAAATCCACCGGTCAAATTAAAAATAACATTGTATTCATTATCTCTATATTTAGGAACATTGTCATAGCACCATTTAAAAAGATTTTTAATGCCCTGATTAAACTCTTTTGAACTTTTTGTATTTAGTTTGTCTATTTTTATTACACTGATATTGTTAATTTCTTTTGTTTTTAAAATTTTTTGAATTTGCATGGCAGCGAATTCTCCAAGATAAGTGTCGGTATGCAATAAAAAATGCACATCGTTTTTATCTATTGCTTCATGAGCGCCATAGTATTTTACAATTCCATTAAGTTCTGCGCTAGCACTTTCTAAATTTTCAATTTTGGTATAATTTATCTTTTCAATTTTATCTATTACCTCATGATATCTTTTATCCTCAATAAGTTCATCAAAGGTGAAGTTGGAAATAGCATTGATTTCATTTCTTTCTTTATTTGAAAAATTGTTGGTGATGAGGCTACTTCCAACGGTGCTGATTATAACTTTGTTCATAATTACTTATTCCTTTTCTTTTAAAAGTTCCAATTTAATCCAACCTAAAGGGTTGTATGTTTCAAAATCAAGAACACGGGTAAGAGGAAATTCATCGGACTGCAAATCAAAATCTTCCCATCGTCTATTTTTTCTATTATATATTTTGCCAAAACCATTGTCTCGTAAAAAGTTTACAAATAATTTTTTATCTTCTGTTTCGTCGGCATTATATAAGGCCAATCCAATGGAATTGAAATAATATCCTTTTCCGCTCCCCAATCTTAAATAACAAGTGTTTGAAGTTGCATTTTCAATTTCGTTATTCATTTTTTCGTAAAACGAAAATAAATTATCGTAAAAGTTATCACTTAAATTATCATTTTCCATACCACAATTTTCAAAAATTTCCCACTCTATATCATTGGAATTTTGAGTATAGGAATTTATTGTCTTACATATTTCAGACCAGCTCAACAACTTATTTTTATTTGCTTTTATTGAGCTAATTGTGATGGTTGCGCTACAGTTTTCTTTTATAGCTTCCCATGTTTGAGGAATAATCAATCTCCCCGTTTTAAGGTGTAAACGCTTGGTGTCAATGGCTTTTATGCTGTCTTCAGGAAGTGGAGCACTATCACTGACAGCAAATTCGAAACTATTAAGTTCTTTATTCAATTTTTCTTCTAGGGCTTTTTTTCCTTTTGGCAAGTTGTCTTCTTTTTTTGATAATTTACCCATAGAATTCTTATCATACAATTTCAAATAATCTTCACACCAATGATTGTTTTTATCCATGAGCCAATTATAAAGCAAAGTTGTTTTTACGGCTCCTTTCAATGAGCTTCCGGGTATGTAGGGATGTACACCGGAATTTTTTATAATTGTATAAAGATTTTTGTTGCCTTTTGGATTAACCGTGGAATCAATAGTTCTTTGCGTGAGAGCATTTAAGGCTAATTTTGCACGATTCAAAAAAAATATTTCTACGTCGAAATTGTTTCCTGTATTATCTTTTCCCAAAATAATACCTTCTACATAATCATCTATCAAATTGGGATTATTTTCTAGGGCTCCTTTGATTTTTTCATGATTTAAATAAATCAACTTATCCCGTTTCAATTTATAATCCGAAAAAGGAGATAGTTTTTGCCCATCGCCAATGCATATCGGTGTTAAGGATGTGATTTTTATCTGATATTGTTTGCTCGTTTGATACATAACTTAAACATTTAAAAAATTAATATATTCTATTGGAAGTGGGTAAGAAATATTTCCTCCATATTTCCAATATGGATAATTATTTTCAGATAAATCGATTATTTGAGGAGAAATACTACCATTTAAGATACTGCCTTCTTCTATAGCCATAATGTGTTTCAAACGTTTTTTTGCATCATACCACATTCCTCCCCTAGTTTTAGTCTTGTATAAAAGATATTGATTTGTTTCACTTTCTAAGGGAAATGCCAATGATAACAAAACGTGTTTATCCGATGGATGATGAATATCTATGCTAAAATCTTCAATAATTTCCATATCTTCGATTGCTCCGCAACCTGTAGAGCGTTCACCACCAATTCCATTGATTGCCATTAATTCCAATGTTTTATAAAATATATCCCTATCTTCATTTGGCAGTTGTTCGTCCAGTAAAAAATACCAGTTTACTTCATATTTTTCGGTGCCCATGAGCATAATATCGGTCTGTGAATATAAATTGCCCTCGGATTCATCGGAATGAATTTTAACCTTTTGTAAATCTACCTTATTGTAAAGACTAAATTCAGGATTGTTTTCGGTGAATTCTTCTTTTAAAAATACACTGATATTATTAGGCATCGTACATTGATTGCTAAACCAATCGTTAGGTTGTAATCCTTTTTCGAAGACTCCCTTAGAAATGAATTTGACTTTTTTTATTGCCTTATAATCTAAACAATCTTCTAATTTCAAAAGATTTAAACTGACCGGTTTTGGCAAAAGAAAAAGGTATTTATCGGCATCCTTTTCTTTTATGCAATAGAGTGCCGAAGAAAAGCGTATCTTTTCGTTTATAAAATGTTGTTTGAAGCTATCTAATTTATGAGGATGGGTTTTTGCCATAGCAGAAATGAAAGAGCCAAATAACACATCAGAATGAATGTGTTCTGACGTGTTATGCAGAACAGTGTCTCTGTGATTGACGCTTTCTCCCAAATGAAAACGGCTTCCCGAACGACATTTAAGAATAATGGCTTTCATAAATTTTCGTATATTTTTGGTTCACTAATTTTATATTCGATTTTTACTTTTCCATAGCCACGTGTGCCACTTCCTCCCAAATAGTCGTCTTCGAGCAATGCAAAGGCTTGTTCGAGCATTTTAAGCATTTCATCCTTATCGTCTCCTTCATAAATATCCATGATGATTTCAAAGTCAAACACAGCTCCGGAAGGAACTCTTTCCATTTGACGGGGATGTTGTGCTTTTCCACTTTTGCGATCAATCACATTCTCGTATTTTTCTTCGGTAAAATCAGTAGCTAGAGAGCTTTCTTTAAAAGTTTCCTGAAATTTTGTTTCGTTTAAATAGGCATCTCTAAAAATTAAGCGTGAAATTTGTGGTTCTTTTTCCTGGATATTTTTTGACTCGTCTCTGTTTCTTCCCTGGTAACCGAAAAGCATTTGAATTTCAATGGGATCGTCATGTTCATTTTTAGAATCGCTAATCTTTTTTACTAAAAGGGAACGCATTTTCCCTTTCAATGAGCTGCCAGGGATATAGGGAACGCCATTGGGAGTTTTTATGACAGTGTTGTCTAAGCCTCCAATTTGCATGGTGTTTTTGGAACCACCAATATGTAGGCCTGTTATCGTTGTTATGGTTCCTGTAATTCTTATTTTTTCTTCAAGCTTCATAGGACAATTGTATTTTGAAATGAATAATTAATTTTTAGCGTAAAGTTTATGGTATGCCACTATGGCCTCCATAGTGTCTTTGAAAGATTGCAATTCTTCTTCGGTATTTACTTGTTGAATTAAATGATCGATAAATGCCATAAATTTTTTGGCGTTTAAATGGTCTTGACGAGCCGCAATGTATGCTAACTTTGGACGTAATAATTTCAAATCATTGGGTTTTTTTGTTTTTACGATTTCGGCATACACATTTCGCAGTTGACTCGTAGTTACGCTATTTGCGTAGTATTTTACCATGAGCTCAAGCTGATCAAAAACTTTGTCTAAGCAGGTGCTCGATTTTAGTTTGAATAAATCTTTAAATAAGTTTTCATCAGCGAAAAATTCTTTTTTAACTTCTTCGGCCAAATCCGATAAACGGAAATTTTTTCTCCCTTTGGATTTTGCCTTTGAAGAGTAATTGATTTTTGAATTCATAATTTTTTATTTTAGGAGTTATATACTGATTGATTGATGTTCTTAATTAGCAATTCTGTCCATCTGGAAGCAATAGGGAATATGGCAGGATTTGTTAAGACCGATTTATCGGCATTGGTTTTATTTGCTAAAAAATCTTTGATTAAAGCATCGGAATACTTCGTAAAAAGCTTATCTAATTCTTTTTTATTTTCGGGCTTGACATTCCGTAAAAAATATTTTAGACGATATACTTTGGGGAAGTCGATTTCGTTTCTTTTTCTGATTCTATCTTGTAAACTTCTGAAACCGATTGAAGAGGATTTAATCCTGTGCAACAAAGCTTTTGATTCTCCTTTTTTGAGAATTAAATCTTTTAAAAAAATGACCATTTCCGAAGTTTTTTCAAATTCTTCCCATGTAATGCATTCGCCAAATATGCTTATTCTGTTTTTCCCTTCTTTTTTAGCAAGGGAAAGCATATTTTCTGTTTCTTCGGCCAAACGTATCATGGGATATTTAGGCGGTACTATAATTACACCGGCAGAAATAGTTATATCATCGTCCTTTTTGATAATATTTTTTCTCCATTCTTTTTGAGCTTTGTCGAATTCGGAATGGATTTTAGGAATGACTTCAAAAACTTTATCCCAAGCCCCTATAATAAAAGTATCGTCACCCCCTGCAAAAACAGGATAAATATCGCCACTATCAATATAGGGCTGTAAAACATTTGTATATATTGTTGTGGAAAAAAATATTTCAACCGCTTGGGACATTTGTTTATATTTTTCTTTTTCCATACCTATAAACAAGCTCCCAAGATTGTCCACATCCATTTTTAATGCTGCGAGTTTTTCATCTGCTCCTCTTTCCAAGGCATTTTTGGCTATGTTGTCGAAACCTATTACATTGCCTGTTTCATTAATTGGAATTTTGTTCAAAAGATTATTTTCAAAGGAGACTGCAAATTTTTCTTCTTTCGAGAATGTGAGCGACAACTTATCTATAGAAAAAATAGTGTTTTTGTTATCTGTAATAATAGAAAAGCCTTGTGATTTCCTAAGTTGTTTGGATAATTCACCCCAATCAATGTTGTTAAATGAAAGCTCATACTGTGTGAAATTTAAATTTCTTTTGAATTTTTGAATGCTGAGCAAAGTTCCAAGTTGGCTGTTTTGTATTTCAAAATTATCGTCATCGGCTTTTACATATGCAATAAAAGGATAGATATCACTGTTTAGGAAATCTCTTTGAAATTCATCAATTTTCGTTTTTAATTCATTCTCATTTGCGGAAAGGTACATTAAGAGATTGCCACCACCATTAAAAATGATTTCCGGGGCAGGTAATGAAAAATGTTGTTTAAAAAACGTTTCGGCAAAATGGGTTAAGGAATATACATAAAAGGAGCGTCCCTTTAAATTCTTGGAAGCATTGTCCGAAGGAATATCAAAAATAAAATTTTGAATACCCGAAATATCTACTTTCAAGAGAAATCGATTAAATAAATGTTTGTTTTCCATATCGAATGTATTTTTTATTTTGTTTTTTCTTCTTTTACGTAACAAAAATCGTAATAGCTGCAGCTTTTGCAGATTTTTGAATGAAGCATCGGCGGACAATTGTCGGAGCGGATAATTTTCATAATTTCTTTTTCCATTTGATCAATTTTTTCACGGTCGTCGTCGGTCAATTCCACATTGGTCGTTTGACGAAGAGTAGGATATTCAAGTATGCCGGTAACATTTTTTACTCCGTTTCGTTCTAAAACATAAATGTAATATTTTACTTGCCACATGTGAGCCGGTTCAACCTTGTCCGACCGTTTGATTTCGTGAATTACTTTGTTCCGGGCATCATAGTAATCTATCTTAATACCATCGATTGCCACCTCTTCGTATCTTTCGGAACGTTGTGGATAAGACGTTTCGTGAATAAGTTTTCCATCATAAACCAAATCGGAAGTATGCTCCATATTGATACCGTTGGCATGAAGCCAGAGCTCGCGTTTGCAAACATGGTAAAGATTGATATGTGTGGCTGTGATGGTCATAAGGGGAACATTAAATAAAATTAGATTCTTTCAGAATATCAGTGTTTATACCATTTTCAAACGAATAAATATCCGTGTAATTTTCTAAATATAAAAAACCATATTTCTCTTCTCCAAATGTTTTTAGCGTTTCATAATCGTTTCCGGAAGGGAAAATAGAAAAAATGAAATTAGACATCAATCCTTGCAACTTTTTCATTTTAATTCTATTGTTTGCAAAATCTTCTGTCTGATCATTGATTATATCTTCATAGCAAATCCAGATATCTTCGCCATTTATGATTGGTTTGTTATTTTTTATATCAAATTCTTCTAATATTGTTTCATACTGTTGTAAATATTTTTTTTCTATTTCGAGTGGAACAAAAACAGATATGTTTTTTCCATTGATAATTTGTAATTCGGAATCTACTCCTCTAAAATCAAGAGAAGAAATTTTATTGATTAGATCCGATAAATTTGAAATGTATCGACTTTGGTTGTTTTCTTTTATTTTTTCGATAATTAAAGAATATAACCGATCGAAATCTTTTGTTTCTAAAATGGTTTGATATTCATTGTTTATTTCTTTCATTAATTTATATCGTTCATCGCTGCCGTAAAGTGTTTTTTCTGAGTCGCAATTAAAAATAAAAAGTTTACATCCTGTTTTATTTATGTTTCGATTGACTCGTCCGGCAAGTTGCTCATCACTATCGATGATAGATTTATCTTTAAAGCCTAAATCCATATCGATGTCGACACCGGCTTCTACTACTTGTGTGGTGATTAGTAATATTTTTTTTTGCCGAGTTTCGTCAGATTTCAAACTATTGATAACAGCTTTTCTACGAGGTTCAAGAATAGTACCTGAGAGTAAAAATATATGATCAAAAAAGTCGTTGTCTTTTTTTATTAAACTATAAAATTCTCCGGCTGTTTTTTTGAAAATAAATTCTACAATGGTGAACACACTATTGGGATATAAAAAATTTGAATCAGCATAATCTGCCGATTTTTCGATCACTGTTTGTTTTAGATTTAAGAGATATCCTTGTTTTTCTTCTTTACAAGGAACAGGTAGCTGTAGTAAATGGTAGTCGAATTTTACCCTGTTACAAAAATTCGGATTCCGGAAATATTTATTTTTGTCCTTTACCAAATACACGAAATCAGATGCTAATTCCTTATTGTCTAAAATGTTGCCTATTTTAGGGAGGGTTGCCGACATTACAACAAATTTCATATTAAAATATTTGGCATAATTGACAATGAAATAAGTAATTTTATCCCAAGTGTTAGGTGGATAGGATTGTATTTCGTCGATGATTACTATAGAATTGGATAATCGGTGTAGTAAATAATTTAAATCTTTGGAATTGGATTTTAAAATATCAAAGAAACGAATGTGCGAGAGTAGCATGATAGGATAATTTAGAAAAATATAATCGATATAGTTTTTATAATCATCCTCATAATGACCTGTTTGAAAAGAAGCCTTTGAGTGAGCTTCTACTATTTCGTTTTCGTTTAAATTTAAAGTTTCAACCAAAGAAGCATAAGTTTGAGTTATGAGGGTAGTAAACGGGAATACATAAAATATTTTTGAGAGCTTATTCAGTTTGTCATTTCTTAATAGTTCTGCTATTATCAGCATAGAAAGGTTGGTTTTTCCACTACCGGTTGGGGCTTCAATATAAAATAAATTTTTATCGCAATTTTTTCTGGTATGTTCCACAACTTCTATTGCAAGGCATTTACGTAAAACGTTCAGATTAGTATTAGACTGTGCTTTATATTCATCAGGATTAAGAATTTCTTTTTTTCTTACTGCATCATATATTTCTTTATTATATGCTTTAGAATTTTCTATGCTTTTTATAATTTTATCTTTCAACTCGGCATCAATGAGGCCGAAATCCGATAACATGTCATCCCAATTGTTCATATAATGGGCAGTTGCCAGATAGTCTGCTGCCGTAAGTAATGAATAATTGAGCTTTACCAGTGCAAACAGTGGGAAGGAATCTGATTTGCCCATTAAATTTTCAAATTGTCCAAATATTCCGTATTTTCCATGTAAATCATGGTCGAATATAGATTGATGGAATTCATCAATTCTTTCGATTTCAATCCCAAATATTTGTAAATAACCACTTAGAGCAAACAATCGTTTATCATTCCAAATCTTTTCTTCTTGTGCATTATCTAAAAAAGAACTATGGTGTTGGTAAATAGAATAGCTTAGATATAAAGCAATATTATCTAAAAAGGAAAGATCTTGATCCGGCAAATCAATCGATAGTGTCTCATTATAATAAAATGCTAAGAAAATATAAACACTTATTGCAGAATGCTGTGTATCAAAATTATGCCTTACATTTAAAATGTTTGTATTCGTATTTTTCATTTTACTTCTCTGATAATTTTGATTTACCTTCCCTAAATCGTGAAAAGCAATTGCTTGCCAAAATAGTTTTTCTATAATTTTAGCAAGCAATTCTTTATCGGATAAATGATTAGGTATGGAATTTTTTATCAGATTTTTAATGACATCATTCAATGATTGTTTTTCTGCAATAGTTTGGGCATAATGATGTGTTAGTGCCGAATGTTCTGATAACAATTCGGGACCCCTAACATCGTCTTCTTTTGGTAAATGTGCAAAATACGAATGGCTGTCGATTATAAGATTGTTGAAATAGTCTAGATCATACATTGCATATTTTTAAAAAAGTTGGATGATTGTAGCGTTATCGATTTTATAAAATATGCCATTTGAGCTCATGTTCATTTCTTTGCTAAAAAATGCATTGGAATAAACAAAATCACCGTACTGATATTGATAAAGTTTTTCATCAAATGCTATCGGGAGTTTTTCAAAATAAACAAATGGTTGTACATTTAATCTTGCGCTACGTCCAAATGCTTCAGGAATATAAGAACTTACAGCTTCATCCTTTACAAAAATAGAATCGATTTTATAATTTGAACTAAAATCAAATTCGTGAATGTCATCATATTTTTTCGAATTGGTCCACCATGCCGAGAAATCATTCTTACCCATATAGGGTAAGAATTCTGCTTTATACGACATGATGTTGTCGTATAATTTTTTTTCGATTTCGTTCTCAAGATTTAAAAGCAAAAAACATCGATAAGATGGTTTTATGAGTATTTGTTCTGTTACTATTAAATTCCCTCCTGGCTCATCACTTGCCAATCCTGTGCTATTGTTATAACTTACAATATCTTTTGTGAAATTGCCTTTATCACTGGTTGACGATGGCTGAATTCCCACTTTTATGTGTTTCAATTTGTTATAGTACTCGGGGAATTCTTCGTTTTTTTGATATCCTTTCAGGCCGGAAATTGCACCAAGTATACCAAGTAATACAGGCTTATGGAGCATATTATACGTTAAGCAAATCCCTTCGTTGATATCGGGCTTTTTGAAAAAACCAAATTCCGCTTTTAAATCAAACGATATTAATGTTTTAATCATGATTAAATATCCATTTGAATAGCATTTTCAGGCAAATTTTGCAAAGTTGTGGTTTGTTTGTTATAGTAAACTTCTATTGTTTCAATGTCATCCGGAAATTCGTGTAATTTTTCTTTTAATTTTAAAAAGTCGTAAACACATTTACCATCTTCTTTTTCCTGCAACAAATCAATTAAACAAATAAAGTTTGGCAAAACAATTTTGGAACCTTCTCTTAATTGAACCCAAACCAACATTTCATTTTCACATCCCGCTTTTGATGCGGAATCGTACCATGTAACCCCTCGTTTCATGCCTTCTTTAAGTTTGTCGATATCCTCATCTGAAAGTGTTTGCCTGCCTTCGGCAGCAATGTCGACAATATCTTTGAGATTGTATGGGTTAATTGAAAAATGATGCAAATAATGGCCTTCTTCTAATTTTGATTGCCTACCAAGAGTTGTTGCTTGCTTGTCTTCAGAATCTTCTTCACCCGGATTTCTAAAAGGAGAAAGTATTTGTTCTGTGAAAATATTATTTTCTTTCCATATATTAACTCCATGATTTATTTGTACAGGACCATGTATAGATACATTTTTATTTTTTATATTTGTTCCTTTGGGAGCAAACGTAGCTCCAAAAAAACGAATATCTATACAAGAGAGCAAATTCTTGGCAATTACATCTAATTTGTCCTCACTTACCTTAGTATTAAATAAATATTCATAGGTTTCTGCCAAATCGTAGGGTTTAAATTCAGATTTTAACCGTTTAAAATTTAAAATGCGCTCTTCAGGATAAACGTCTTTTAAATATCTTTTTATCATGTATTTAAAAGCTTTATCTGTAGCATAAACTATTCCACTGGGTAATGTTCGTGGTTGACCTGAAAAATCTGCGTTGTAATTTGAATTGATCGCTTTCACAACAGCACACCCAAAAACCCGATTTTTAAATTCTGTCATAATTTTGATCTCCTATATTTTTAATGGTTCGCTTTCTTTTTCTGATTCGTAAATTACACATGGGCTAAAACAGCCGGCTAAAAAATATTTTAATAAAGGTTTCATATCAATATCACCATCATAGGTTAACACGTGAGAAGCCAAACGCTCAAATTTTCCTTTATATACATGAATATCGTGTTTATACACAGAAATAGTTTGTGCTATTGCATCTTGTAATTGGCCCGATTTAGATTTTTGTAAATAAGGCTCGAGTAAAGCATAAGTTTTATTGCTTGCCGCACTACGGTCAATTAGATATGAAACGATTTGTCCGGCTCCAAATGCAAATTCTTCCGGAGTTTCTAAATTAGCCTCGCCTTTTGCGATGCTTCTCATTTTGGATATTAAATCTGTTACTTTTGATGCCATATTTTCTGAATTTATATTGTTATTAAACAAATCATATAAGCTATACCATATGTTGATTTTCTTTTTAATATTATTATTCCATCCGAATTTCCCTTTTATTTCGTCCTTTCTAATATTAGATAGGATGGAATTGTACATTATATCGTCAAACATCAATGTGTTAATTGCATTTTGTTTTGATTTGTATATATAGTCGTAAAAAGCTTTTCTGTATTTCAGAATAAGTTGATACATAATATCTCCGCCACTTACATATTTAGGATCTATGTTTCCAAAATAATTTGTTGAATACCCATCCTCTTTTATTTTTACAAGCGAATTATTGAATATTTCGCGTACTACTACTTTTTCGAAATCAAAAATTGTTGCAATATGAATGTCATGATCTTTTTCAAAATTTTTATTTTTTATTATTCCGGATTGAGTTACATTATATATTGTTTGCTCAGGTTCAAGATAAAATCTGAATAATGGGACAAAGTCAAAATCAACTATTTCTCCTCGTTGAATATTCAATAAATAATATTTTTGAAGGGTTATGCCGGGATGCCTTGTAAATAATTCTTTCAATATCTCTGAATAGGATGCTTTACCCCCTTCTGAGTCTTTGAAGATCTTTATAATTTCTTGCCCTTTTTTGATTTCTTCTTTATCTACAAAAATAGGTAATGGATTAGGGAATACTTTGTTTGATAGTAAGGTTTCAAAATAATATAATGTTTTTACATCTTTAGCTTGTACTCTTGTATTTAACCCCTCATAAAATGAAGCTGTTTTATGTCTGATAAAAAGTTTATTGTCGCTTAATGATGTTTTATAAAATGGTACTCCGTAAGTTGTATCGGTTATTGTTTTTTCTGAATTATATTGATTTTTTAAGAACAATTTATCTGTCAAGTAGTTATTGTAAGCTTCTTGATACTCGTCTAATGAAGCTGATCTAAGATAAATAAAAATAAAATCGTTTTTATTTAAATCATAAATAGTCTTTTCGATAATTTTATCTCTAACCTCTACCGAAAAAGTCAGTACTTTTAATTTCTCAAAAATAGCCGGAATGTTTTCAATAAAAAAATCAACTTTTCTCAAAAGTTTTTCATTGTCTTTGCAAGTAGATTTTGCGTTTTCTAAATATGCTTTAGCTCTTTTCTCAACAACAAGAAATCTATCTATTTCTTTTTTGTTATTATTATTAATTTTAATTTGAGTTGTATCATCTTTACGCTTAAAGCCAATTACAAAAGGACTACACGATTGAATTTGTTTAATAGGATATTCTATAATATCTCCATTATTTATTTCGGTATATTTTTGATTGTCTAAGCATTTATTCATGTCATTGGCAATTAATTTACTTAATGCCTCATATTTTGCGGCTAACTCAATCAAATCGCTAATCTCCCTTTTCCCATCATAATACTCATAATCTTTTCCTTCTTGAAGGTTTTGATTTATCCATTGCCCATTTTCATCTATATCAATAAATACATGTAGTCCTTTACTGGGTTTAACATTCCAATGTAATATATCAGGTATATCGGCAATAATATCTTCTGTAAAATTGATTATCTCTCGCAACATGTCTTTTTAGTTTTTAAGTTTATTCCATTTTCCATTTCTTTGATCATGCCAAACCCTATGCTGTTTTTGCCGCCCACGCCGCCATCGTAGGCTATTTGCATTAACTCCGGCGGAGCGGTCATCGTAAATTGAC
>ERZ795062.728-NODE-728-length-25874-cov-92.884271_pt1 | contig 25874 bp, 28 predicted proteins | sample MGYA00375146_ERZ795062 | MGnify/ENA primary metagenome ERZ795062 (study PRJEB30191, sample SAMN05720281) | activated sludge metagenome | isolation source: Anaerobic digester | place: USA | collected 2015-07-16 ... | reverse complement strand
GAGCTGGCATCTCGTTTAGTGCAGCAATTTGTAGAGGGCATGTTTGGTCTGGGTTTTGAAGAGGAACAGATTAAACGCTACGTGGAAGTGTACCTGGAAGATGGCTACATCACAGGGCCAGAGAGGTAGAAAGGAGATAATAATGAGCACCGTACTGGAATTAGAGGATCTTAAAAAACGCTATGGTTCTATATGGGCATTGAATGGTATAGACTTGAGAGTGGGCAAAGGGGAGGTGCTGGGTTTACTCGGGCCCAATGGCAGCGGCAAAACCACCATGTTAAAGCTGATTTCCGGTCTGGCTCGCCCCACCGATGGCAGAATCCTCATAAATGGTCAAAAACCGGGGCCGGCGTCTAAAGCTCATATGGCAATACTGCCGGATGTCGATCATATATATGAATGGATGACCGTGCAGCAGGCGGTAGATTATGTGTCGAGTTTTTATGAGGACTTCGACTATGATAAGGCCAGAAGGCTTATAGAATTGATGAACATAGAAACGGATATAAAAGTAGGGCATCTATCCCGGGGTATGAATGAGCGACTTAAGCTCGTAATTGTTATCTCCAGAAATGCTGAGCTCATCCTTTTAGATGAGCCTTTAGGAGGTATAGACCCCACATCCCGGGACAAAATTGTACATGCCATAGCCACCGAATATCGCTGGGAAGATAGCGCTATGATAATAGCCACCCACTTAGTTAGAGACATAGAATCAATATTTGACAAAGTGCTTTTTCTAAAAAGTGGTCAGATAGCGTTATATGGTAGTGCTGATGAATTGCGGGAAAAATACAATGGTTCTGTGGAGGATATATTCAAGGAGGTGTTTGCCTGATGAACTTTATAAAGTTGTATAAAAAGGAGTTTATGAAAGATCGTAAATCCTTCGTTATTACTATCGCAATAATAACAGCAATGATGCTATTTCTTTACTCGCGTACAGGGCACTGGACTCCAGGTTTACCCACGGCTATATTAGCAGTGGCCATGTTTGGATTCAGTATAGCGGCGTTCATCAGTTCCTTTGATTGCATGGGAGATGAATGGGAGCACAATAACCACTACCTTATGCTTTCGCTGCCGGTGAGAGGGCGCGATATACTGGGTGCCAAATTGGCCTGGTTTGTGACTGAATTTGGAACATACATGTTGCTTCTGGGTGCCTGTATCATCTTCGTGCTGCTTGGCGAGGCGAGAGGAATAGGTACGATAAATAATGCACTCTACAGCGCTATAACGGTGGCGGCGTGGAGAACGTATGGAATCATGGTGTTGCCTGTGCTTTATATACTCGCAGCTACCGGGATGTTAGCCTTATCATCGTATACTGTGGGCTCTACGGTTAAGAGATTTAAGTTCTGGGTGGGAGCTATTTCGTTTATAGTGCCTGTGGGGCTACTTTTCTATCTTTCCAATAAGGTGATGGAGATATCACCTGCGTGGATGCATGTAGAGATGCCATTAGCTGACATTCTGGCGTGGCAAAAAATAGAGAATGCTTTAAATAGCAATGGTGTGGTAAGTGCTGGTTTAACATCATTTATAAACGGTACTGTTGTAGGTGTTGATGTATTAGCGTTATTGATATGGACAATTGGGTTCGTAGGTCTATTTTTTATGGCTTCGTGGTTACTTGAAAACGTTGTGGAGGCGTGAGGAGATGAACAATATGAAAAAAATGTTGGTAGTGGCGCTGGCGCTCGGTGTACTTTTCTTGCCGGGTTGTGTGTATGTGCGAAATTTGAGTGGATGGTCCGGTATTATGGAAGGGGGTTTTAAGTTCAACATCGGCACCCCCGCATATGAGGAGAAAGGCTATGAGGTGTTCGATACTGGTAAAGGTGGGGTGTTGAGCATCGATGCTGATAATATTAAGCTAAATATAGAGGGCGCTCAGGTTTCACAAATTCAGGTAAATTATGCCAAGCAAGTCTTCGGTAGAAATATCACACCAGCTGAGGCACAGAAGGCAATCGATGAGATGTCTCTCGATTTTGAAGAGCAGAATGACGGCGTGCGCATTAGTGCCAGCACAGGTAAGAAGTCTAATGCGGGCATAAATGTTTCCAAACGCCTTATAGCATTAGATATAAAGGTCCCGGTCGATATGGCGATAGTGATTGATAGCGATAACGGAGCGATAGGGATACATAATGTGGCTGGTGATATCAATATAGATATTAATAATGTTGCTATAGAATTAACCGACGTCAGCGGCAACATTAAAATAAATAACGATAACGGTGCTATAAGATTGGCATCTACCAGTATAGGGAATTTGTTACTTGAGTCAGACAATGGGGCGATAAATGTTTCACTGGGCAAATTGACTGGAGATAGCTATACTATAGAGACCGATAACGGCATGGTGAATATAGCCTTATCTCAAGACATTGCAGCTGAATTAGAAGTTACTGTGGAAAATGGAAAGGTTAGCGCAGATTTTCCTCTGGACCGACAAGGTCACACTCATACCGGCTCTGTGGGTGGTGGTGGACCGAAGATAAAAGTCAGCACCGATAATGGTGTGGTTAATATAGAAAGAAAATAAACGATAGTATGAAAGTTTTTGTCCGGGAGCAAGGTTAATGATAGAATCAAAAAAAAGCTTATAAAGCATTACGGTGATATGGGGGTATGGGTCATTTGAAGTTTAGGAAGACGAAATATTCGAGCTTTCAGGCCCCGGTGGCGCTGGCAAAAGTACCGTCATATCTATGACATGCGAGATTTTAAGGCTGATAGGGGAGCAATAAGTTGAGGGCGATAGTAGCTCCGGGATTGAGAAAAAACTGTATAAGGAAGGGGAGCAATGAAAATGAAAACATTAATCATTTGTAAGTCAATTCACCATGGTAATACCCAAAAAGTTGCTGAAGTAATTGCCGATGTTCTGGAGGCAAAGTTAGTAAAGCCAGAGGAATTAGATATAAATACGGTTGCAGAATATGATTTAGTTGGTTTTGGTTCGGGCATTTACTACGGGAAACATCACAGAGATTTATTGAGCGTTGTTGATAGCCTGCCTTCCTTAGGAAACAAAAAGGCATTTATTTTCTCCACCAGTGGCACAGGAGAGAAGAATATCAAGAGAAATCATAGGTTAATAAAGGAGAAATTAGTGGTGCGGGGTTTTACCATCGCTGGAGAATTTTCTTGCCGGGGATGGGATACTTTCGGACTGTTAAAATTAATCGGTGGGATAAATAAAGGTAGACCCGATGAACAGGACCTTAAAAGAGCAGAAGATTTTGCCAGGGGTTTGAGAGATTCTTAAAAAGATTTTCTGGTGGTGCTCAAAACTATAAGCAATCGCACAAATTATTATTGAATGTTCCTCTACTTAATGCTCTTATCTGGGCGTCGATTGTGAGCCCTGCAGGAGGCATCTTCTCCCTCCAGGCTAGAGCGCTTTCCTCTTCCGGTTCTTTAATTCGCCCGGAAGAGGAAAAAGAAGTGTGTCTTTTGAGTCTTCAAGTGCCTCTTGCCCCAGTGGGAGATTATGAGGTTATCCATCGGGTAAACGAAGAAAAAGTGAAAATTTCTACTCTCCCTTTTTAGTAATTTCTATTTCACCTCTCCATTAACCCGGCTATGTGGCAGGAGGAGAAACCTGTGAGAGGGAAGCGAGAACCTGGGTGGATGTCATTTCCCGGGTGAGCGGAGGAACTGACCTCCATCACCGCCTGCCAGCTACTTAAAAACTGAGAGAGAAGAGTGAGGAGAGGGGGGCTACAATTGGAGTTCTCTGGAAAGCTTTAGAGAAAAAAAGAAAGGAGAAAGTGGCTTTTTCCTTTACCACCCCTATTTTAGAGAAGGAAGCTCCCTTAGCTAATATATCTACGACTTGAGTTACGAGAATGAGCCAATCAGGATATATTCAGAAACCATTCTTTCTACATCTCTCCCTTAACTCGCTATTATATCTGCAAGAAGAGAATAGCAGCTTGCCTCTGGGAAGAAAAAGAGCTTTCTTCACGGGTTTTTATTTAAAGAGGAGCGATAGAGAAAAAGTGGGAGCGCTATATCTTACACCCATTCTAAGGAGGGGAAAGAGAGGCTAACCCTCCATTATTTCACTTTCGGAGGCGGGGAAGTTGTGAACTTAGAGAGAAGAGAGCATCAGGAAAGCGTTTAAAAAAGCTGGTAATGTGAGCTTTGTAATCGTGGATAGTTCTCGGAGCTCTTCCTTCAGCTTTTTTTTCAAACAGAAATAGCTCTAAAAGGTTTCCCCAGCTTTCGAGTTGCGGAAGTTTTACTACCTGCCCCACAGAAATCGCCTCTTTCTGGGAGTAGATTTATAGTCATCGGACTCGGGGGTTTTTAGAGAGGGTAGAGAAGGCGAAAATAGCTCTGTGAAGCTTTGGTGCGCCCGGCGGGATTCGAACCCTCAGCCTGCGGTTTAGGAGACCGCCGCTCTGTCCTTTGAGCTACGGGCGCACATCAATGTTTATTCCCTTGATTATTTTACTTTCTCTCTTTTCTTATGTCAAATAAGAAGCTCCTGACTAATTCTTTCTCCAATTTCTTCTAAAGAAGGCACATCTGAGAACCAATTTCTTTCTGTAAGATCCATAGCTATTCGCTGATACACCCAGCTTATCAGTTGCACAAGAGAAGAGGGTAGAGGTGGAGGACTTGCTTTCACCAAACCTCTCCAGCCCACTGGATTCTGAAGCTTAGCTTTTTCTACTTCTTCAAACCAGGAAGTTTTCCGATAAAACTCTCTGGCGATCTCTTTAGAAAGATGTATCCCCCGGAAGGTATAACGGCTCTCATCAGGAGTCCCTACCACATCTACCACCATTAAGTTTCTATCTTTATCGAAAGCCAGTTCTATTTTTCCATCCTCGTTTTTCAGGTTTATCCTTTCTACTTCTTTAGTTATCAAGCCATCTATAGCAAGAACTGTTCGACGAATTTCTTCTATTTCTTCCTTTTGTAATATGCCTGTCTCTTCTACTTCTTGCCAGCTTAGATAACGGTCTTGCTCTTCTAATTTGGTAGAAACGTCTACAACGGGTGGTGACAATCTTTCCTCTGGAGCAGGAATCCTATCCCATCCGTAATCTTTTAATTTTACTTCCCCTCTTTCTAATCTTTTGCGTAAGCTAGAACCTGCAGGTAGAGAATTACGATATATGAATTCAAAAGGAATTAAAAAATTCCCCCTTATTCCCTGGTAGATGTTATAGTCGTATTTCCCTTCTATTTCAGGAGGCTGGATAATCCTCACTAAAGAAACTACCATTTCATTAGCAGGATTTTTTAACTCAAATAGCCTCTTGTTTTTTCCCTCTTCTTCTATTCCCTGGTAATGAGTTAAGAATCCGGCTCTCTCTAGTTGTTCAAAAAAGTAGGCTCCTATTAAACATAAGGAAGCACCTTTTAGAGGGATATGGTCGGGCATCTCCCCCCAATCGAATACTGAATACCGATCAGAAAAAATAAATTTCCCTCTCCCCGGTTTTTCCTCATGTGGAGAAGAAAGAACTATTAAGTCTTTTACACTTCCCATATTATGAGCTCCTCTCTTTTGAGATAATAAGTTAAATAGATTATAGCACCCTGAGGGGTTTGTTAAGATGTTCCTTCCGGGTAAAGGCCTCTGCATTACCTTGAAAACAGAAAAATACAATACCATTGCTATCCCGTGGCGGCAGGTAATCTCGTTTTTCTATAAAGAGAAGACCGCCACGGAATATAAAAATACGATCCTCACGAAGACAATAGAGAACACTGCAGGTTATTCTTTATCAAGAATAGAAGTTCTTGTCAATGTGAAATGTGGTTGGCCGCGCTATGGTAGATTGATAAAGGCCAGGGAGAAGCTTATAATACTGGTAAATCAACAGAAAAGGGAGGCCTGAGGTGAAATTTTTTATTGATACTGCCGATACAGGAGAAATCAAAGAAGCTCTGAAGCTGGGAGTTTTAGATGGAGTGACTACTAATCCTACTTTAGTTTCTAAAACGGGAAGAGGTTTTAGGGAAGTGATTATGGAGATTTGTAGCCTGGTTCCCGGCCCGGTTTCTGCTGAAGTGGTAAGCCTGCAAGCAGAAGGAATGATAAAAGAGGGAAGAGAGCTATCCAGCTGGGCACCTAATATAGTGGTAAAAGTTCCTATAACTACGGAAGGATTGAAAGCTATCAAAGCTCTTTCTCAAGAAGGAGTGAGCGTAAACACCACCTTGGTTTTTAATCCTCTGCAAGCACTTATGGCTGCCAAAGCAGGAGCCACCTATGTCAGTCCTTTTGTGGGAAGATTAGATGACATATCAAGCGATGGCATGCGCCTGGTGGCTGATATCTTACAGATTTTTCGTAATTACGATATCACTACTCAGGTAATTGTGGCTTCCATTCGCCACCCCATGCATGTAGTGGAGGCAGCACGGCTGGGAGCTCACGTAGCCACCATTCCTTTTCCTGTCATATCTAAGCTAATCAAGCATCCTCTCACCGATGTTGGAATTGATCAATTTTTAGCCGATTGGGAAAAAGTTCCCGAAAAACCTTTTTGAGGAGATCCTAAAATGGTAGATATCCCTGAAAGAATAGCTAATTTACCTCGCTCGGGAATAAGAGAGCTAATGGAGATAGCCCTCCGCGACCCGGAAGTTATCCGTTTAGAGATGGGAGAACCTCATTTCCCCACTCCCCACCTCATCTTGGAAAAACTCCAGGATTTTTACTGGCAGGGAGAAATCAAATATACTCCCACGGTGGGTATACCCAGCCTGCGAGAAAAAATTGCCCATCACTTGAAAAAAGAAAAAGGATGGGAAGTGACACCAGAAGAGGTGATAATTCTTCCTGGTTCTTTGTTTGGAACGGTAACGATTTTTTCCTCTCTTTTGGAGCCTCAAGATGAAGTTTTAGTGCCTGATCCTGGTTTTACCAACCATTTTTCCCAGGTAGAGCTGTGTGGAGGAAAAATGAAGAGATATCACCTCCGGGAGGAAAATGGTTTCCTACCCGATCGAGAAGAAATAGAAAGTTTGATTACCTCTCGCACTAAAATGATACTCATCAATTCCCCTTCTAACCCTGTGGGGGTAGTGTTTCCTGAGGAAACTCTTCGCCAATTAGCTCAACTGACAGAGGAATACGGGCTTTTGCTTATTTCTGATGAAGCTTATGAGAAATATGTTTATGAGGGAGAGCACCGGGGAATGTTTCCTTTCATAAATAAAGACAATTTGATAAGCATTTTCTCTTTTTCTAAAACTTATGCCCTGACTGGCTGGAGAGTAGGGTATATGGTTGCTCCTCTTTACCTGGTTAAACACTTAGCTAAAGTGGAAGAGTATCTTATCGCCTGTACCTCTCATCTTTCTCAAAAAGCAGCAGAAGTTGCTCTATATTTACCTCCGGAAGAAGTAGAAAAGATGGTAGATTATTACCGGGGTAACCGGGATAAAGCGGTGAGCCTTTTAGAAAAGGGAGGGTTTCGCTTTTTCAAGCCTCAGGGGGGATATTATTTGTGGATAGATATCCGGGAGTTTGGTTTGCCGTCTTTAGAGTTCTGTAAAACTCTGGTAGAGGAGAGTAAAGTAGCTCTGGCTCCTGGCGATGCCTTCGGAGAAACAGGAGAGGGGTTTGCCCGTCTCTCTATCTGCCGCAAGAGAGAAGACGTGGAAGAGGGAGTAAAAAGACTGGTAGAATTCAGAAGGAAGAGAAGATGAAAAAACCTTCTTTAATTATCACCATGGGAGATCCCTCAGGGGTGGGCCCGGAAATTATAGTAAAAAGTATAAGGAGGTGGGATATAGAAGCTATTCCCATAGTAGTAGGAGATAGGAAAATACTCAGAAAAGCCGAAGAAATACTGGGAGTAAAAATACTCTGGAGCGACTTTACCTCACCTGCGGGAGATGGCCCTTTTCTTTACGACCTGAACAATGTAGATCTGGCTTCTTTTTCCTGGGGAGAAATTTCTCCCTCCGGGGGGAAAGCGAGCTATGAATATATAGAAAAAGCCGTAGAGTTGATGGGGGAGGGAAGGGGAGAGGGAGTGGTTACTGCTCCTATAAACAAAGAAGCAATCCACAAAGCCGGTATTCCTTTTATTGGCCACACTGAAATTTTTCAAGAGTTAACCCACAGCGAGGAAGCCTTAACTATGTTTCAAGTAAAGAGCTTGCGAGTTTTTTTCTTTACCCGTCATCTTCCTCTCAAAATAGCAATAGAGCAAGTCAAAAAAGATAAAATTGCCCAATTTATCCCTCGCATGCATTATTATCTTCAAAAGTTGGGCCTATCTCATCCCCGCATAGCGGTAGCTGCTTTGAACCCCCATGGAGGAGAAAGAGGGCTTTTGGGAGAGGAAGAAACAAAAGAGATTATTCCCGCTTTGGAGCTGGTGCGAAGTGGAGGGATAGAAATCTCCGGGCCCTATCCGGCAGATTCTATCTTCTGGCGATCTTTTCAAGGAGAATTTGATGCCGTCTTGTCTCTTTATCACGACCAGGGACATATTGCCACTAAGTGTTTAGATTTTTATAAAACGGTGAGTGTGACTTTAGGATTGCCCTTTATTCGCACCTCTCCCGACCACGGAACAGCTATGGATATTGCAGGAAAGGGAATAGCTAATGAAGAAAGCATGTTAGAAGCTTGCCGACATGCTGCCCAATATGCCGTATATTATTAAATTGAAAGCCCGAACTCCCTATCTTTTTCTGTTTAGGGGGATAAAGACATAATCTTTAACTTAGCTAAGCGTTTATTATGTTGTGTGGTATAATAATTTTACCTTAATTAAACTATCAAAGCCAAGACTTATAAGATTAATGGGCTGAAACCCTGGAGAAAGAAGTATGAAAGTCATCAAAGAAAGAGGACAGCCGAAACCTTTTTTAAAATGGGCAGGAGGAAAAACCCAGCTTCTTAATGTTCTGGCTACAAAGCTTCCTGAGTCTATTCTCTCACATCTTTATATCGAAAGATATGTTGAACCTTTTGTGGGAAGTGGAGCTATGTTTTTCTTTCTTAAAAGACATTTTAAAGTCAATGAATCGTATCTAATCGATTCTAATCCCGAGCTTATTCTGGCTTTTAGAGTAGTACAAAAAGATCCTGAAACCCTCATTCAAGCACTTCAGGATCTTGAGAAAACCTACTTTTGCTTGTCTGAGAAAAAAAGGAGTGAATTTTTTTACCATATTCGAAATCAGTACAATGTCCAGAGGTATCATTTAGATTACCATCGGTACAATAAAAATTGGATTACACGAGCTTCTTGGCTAATTTTTCTCAACAAGACTTGCTATAATGGATTATTCCGTTTAAATAGAAAGGGAGAATTTAACGTGCCCTTTGGCCGCTACAAAAAACCTGTCATTTGTGACGAAGAAACTTTGCAAGAATCGAGTCGTGCTCTCCAGGATACGGAAATCATTTGTAGTGACTTTTCTCTTTCGGCTTCATATATAGAAAAGGGGACATTGGTTTATTTTGACCCTCCTTATAGACCTCTTAATTCTACTTCTAACTTTACCTCATATTCCAGAGAGGGATTTTCTGAAGCAGATCAAAAACGATTGGCTCAGTTTTTTCGAGAGATGGATAAACGAGGAGCCTACCTCATACAAAGTAATTCTGACCCTAAAAACGAAGATCCCGAAGATAATTTTTTTGATGACCTTTATAAAGGATTTGTGATCGAGAGAGTGCCGGCCAAAAGATTTATTAACTGTGATGCCACCCGTCGGGGAGAAATCAACGAACTGATAATTCGTAACTATGGAGCAAGTTGAATATGGATTCCTCTCTTTACCTGGATTTTTTTAAGCTGGAATCTTTTGATGCTATTGTGGATATTTTTCATGATACTCTTATTGACACAAACCGAGGGTACCAGTTTTTTGTCGATTGGCAAAAAGTTAAACAAAACGTAGAAAAATATAGGGTTGAACTCCACATTTTAAATTCTCTTATCCGATGTCCTGATTTTGACTCCACGCTTTGTTATCTGGTAACCAATTACCCTGAGGTACTCCCCGTTATTCCTCTACTTCTTGCTGTTCGTGATTTACAGATAAAGGTGGTCAAAGACTTCATGGATGCCGATTCAGACACAGTGACATACAATTTTCGGAAAAGAAAGCTTTCACAAAAAGAGTTAGAAGAGCTGATTATCTTCTTTGAAAGAACGGGGCTCAAAGACTTCTTTCAAAATTTCTCGTGTCAGAGTATTCAAGATTATATTGCCGGAGTAGAAGTGGGCTTAGATACGCATGCTCGCAAAAACCGCAGTGGTAAGGCGATGGAGCTTGTTGTGGATCCGATAATTCAGGACATAGTGAAGCAGCGAAAATTACCATTTCAAATAGAAAGTCAAAAATACTTTCGCTATCTTTCAGATCGCTACGGTATTTCTGTTTCATCCTCTCTTCTCAATCGAAAAGCTGATTTTCTATTCATCGGGGACAAAGGGGAAATTATCAATATTGAGGTGAACTTCTTTTCTGGAACTGGATCTAAACCTCAGGAAATCGTGGATTCTTATATTAACCGACAGAATGAATTACATGGTAACGGCTTTGACTTCATCTGGATCACCGATGGTTTGGGTTGGAAGGGCCAAAAAAATCAGATTCGAAAGGGGTTAGAAATGATCGATTATCCTCTCAATTTACATTTTGTTAGAAAAGGACTTCTGGAGCGCATATTGTGTCAGATATCATCGACTTCCATTTAGAAACCACTACGGTTTGGTCGGTGCCCGAAAGGGGAAAGTGGTATACTCATAATCCAAAATTTCGAGGGAACTTTGCTCCCCAAATAGCTCGTAATATTATTCTTCGCTACTCTAAGGAAGGGGATACAATTCTTGACCCTATGGTGGGTGGAGGCACAACTCTTATTGAAACCAAGTTATTGAAACGGCGAGGAATAGGTCGGGATATCAATCCCGAAGCTGTTCAGCTCACCATTCAGAATCTTCAATTTGAATATCCAGGTGCGCTTCCTCAAACCGTCGAAGTGGGTGACGTTCGTGACCTTCAAGGGATTGAAGATTGCTCCATTGACCTGATTCTTACCCACCCTCCTTATCTTAACATTATTAAATATTCGAATGGAAAGATACCCCGTGACCTGTCTAATATTGGAGATGTGGATAAATTTTGCCAGGAATTAGACTTGGGGATAAAAGAATTCTTTCGGGTATTAAAAGAGGATGCTTATTGTGCTATTCTCGTGGGTGATACTAGAAAGGCTCAACACTATGTTCCTCTTTCTTACTACGTGTTGGAACTATTCTTGAAAAATGGATTTGCCCTTAAAGAAGATATAATCAAAGTTCAGCATCATTGTCAGTCAACACCATACTGGAAAAGTCTAATAGAAAAATATAACTTTCTTATGATTATGCATGAACATATGTTTGTATTTAGGAAACCGGTTAAAGGTGAAAACCTAAAGAGGATACGCTATAGCATGGGGAATAGTAATAATTTATAATAAGAAAAGCTGATAAATTTGCTTCTAAATTCTAAAAGAGCTAAACTAAATTGGTTTGATTGAGAAAAAGATGTTAAAGTAGAAAAGAGAGCAAAAGGCAGTACGTAATAAGGCCATGCAAAACTTAGAAATCAAAAGTTAGCGAGTCCGTCGACTATAAAGAAATTTTTAAGAGGGAGAAATGTACTTCTGGCGCGCCTGGAGGGAATCGAACCCCCAACCTACGGATTAGAAGTCCGTTGCTCTATCCTATTGAGCTACAGGCGCAGCCATATAAGGATTTTATAACCTTTTTTGCTTTCCGTCAACTTTTCAATGTTTACAAAAAATGGAGAAATGTTTCCCGCAAGGTTCTAAGTTTTTCTTCTGAATTTCCCTGAAAAAAGAGAGAAATTACCTTTCTTCCCGCCCTCTTAAGCGCTTCCCGGTCTCCCAATGCTTGAGCTTTTTTCAGTGTTCCAAAGGTAAAGCAGGAAACATCGCTTCCTGCTTCTTCTGGGATAGGAATATCTATAGAAGGTTCGCTCACCAGCTGTAAAAATACTCCTTTCCCTCCATCTCCCTTATGTAATTGGCCAGTAGAATGCAGAAAACGGGGTCCATATCCGAAAGTTACTGCTTTCTTAGTTTTATCTCGAAGAAGAGAGGCAAGTGAAATTAGCTCTTTTTCTATTAGAGGATTAACAGGAAGGTAAGCATGAATAGAAATATAGCCTCCTGGCTCAACAAACCCCAAAAATTGTTCTAGAACCTCCTTCAAGGAAGAAGCAGAGAAATCACAAAATATATTGAATCCTTTTTCCACCAGAACAGGGTTTTCTTCCTCGAAGCTACCTTCTTTGTATCTTCTCATCATTTCTTGAGTAAATTTTTTGGTAGATTCTACATCAGGCTGATCAAAAGGATTTATTTTTAACCAGTAGCCGGATAAGGCAGTGGCAAATTCCCAGATGAACATTTGTTCTCCCAGATCGTAGTGGCTCGCAACAGATATCTTAATCACTGGATGCCCAGCATTTTTTAGCTCCTCAAGTAAATTATTGAGAGAGTCATTTTTTTCTCCTTCTATATAGACAAATAGGCGGTCTTCTCCATATACCTCTGGTTTTCCGGGTTGTCTATCGATGACCGGCAATATTCCTTTCCCTTCTTTCCCTGTACTTTCAGCAACCAATTGTTCTAACCAATCACCAAAACTTTCCCATCGAGGAGAAGAGAAGAAAAAAGTTAGTTTGTCTCTTCCTTTTTGGGCTAAAATTCCTAAAGTGGTTCCCAGAAGGGCACCTTCATTATCCTTAAGAGGGGTAGAGGGAGAACATTTTTGGGAGGCAATAGTCGCTTTTTCTAAAAGAAGTGATAAATCTATTCCTAAAAGAGCGGCAGGTACAAGACCAAAAAAAGAAAAGGCAGAATAACGACCTCCAATATCAGGAGGATTCAAAAACACCCTACGGAAGCCATATCGTTCTCCTAACTGAACTAGAGGACTACCAGGGTCAGTTATAGCGATAAAATGTTTTCCTGCTTCTTTCCCGAGTTTTTTCTGTGCCAGATTATAGAAAAACTTAAAAAAGGAGAGAGTTTCCAGGGTGTTTCCTGATTTGGTAGAGACGAGATAAAGAGTTTTGCCAGGATCTAAAGATTGAGCATAATGATTTACCATTTCAGGATCAGTACTGTCAAGAACATAGAGATTCAAAAACCCTTCTTTATTTCCCCATACTTTCTGAAATAAGTCAGGAGCCAAACTTGACCCTCCCATCCCTAAAAGGAGAGCTTCCTGAAAACCTTCCTTTCTCAGCCCAGCAGTCATATCTTCTAGTTGAGCTACATTTTTTTGCATTTCTTGAGGGGCACTTAACCATCCCAGGCGATTGACAATCTCCTGAGGATATGGTTTCCATAGAGTATAATCTTTCTCCCACAGGCGAGAGATTACCTTTTCTTCTTCCAGAGTGATAAAAGATGACTCTATTTCCTCTGCGTATTTTCCCCAAAATATTTCCATTCTATTTCCTCCTTTCAAAGCTATCAATAGGAGAATAGCAAGATAATTTTTCCTGGTCAAGAATAAAGTATTTTCAATTTACGGTGATAATAAAAGACAAGAGTTTATCTTAATATCTAGGACCTCTTTTCCAAAGACTAAATGAGCACTCACCAGCGGTTTTTCTTTACTTCCTTCCACAGTAAAGCAGACCTCACTACATCCCTCAGCTACAGGATTGGCTACTCCTTTGTTTTTGAGCAACAAACTCCCTCCTTGGGAATAGATTTTCAAGGGGTTAGAAGACAGATTCATACTTAGCTCTTTACCGTCAGAGGAGGATTGAAGATTGTTACTATATCTCACCAGCTGGAAAAGAGTATTTACTGATCCGAGAAGGTTTTCTTCTTCCTCTATTTTTTGAGATAGGGAATTAAAGACTCTTCCCCAGGGAACAAGTAAGCTGCAAATAGCTACCACTAAAGATAGAAAAATAGCAGAACTTATTAAGACTTCAATAAGAGTGAAGCCTTCATTTTTCTCGAAGAGTTTGCAAAGAAAGAATCTCTTTTCCATTTTTGTCCTCCACCGTTACTTTGATTTCATAGATTTGTGAAGAAAATGAAAATTCCTTTACCTTACTTTCTATTATAAAACCCTCTTTTTCTTCGCTTCCAGAAACAGGCTTTTCTTCTTGTTTTAATGCTTCCATAGTATTTACAGCATCTACAAGAGCTTTAGCCTTAAGTGCAGAGCTTCTCCCCACCTTTCCCATGAGATTTATCTCTTGCCCAATAGCCAGCACCAAAAGAGAAAAGATACCTAAAGCAATAAGAACGCTTATTAAAATAAAACCTTCATCATTTTTCAACGATACGCACTCTCCCGGTAACTGGGGTGATGGTAAGATACATTAGTTTTCCATTCACCCGGATAGTAATGGTTCCTCCCATGGAGGGAGTACCAGTAGGGTAGAAGGAAATAGTATGTTGACTGAAGTTGGTAGTATAGAGGTCTACCCCTTTAGGAAAATTAACTATTTTTGGTTGAGAGTTGCAACCTCGATAAATAAAAAGATCCTGGGCGGGATCAAAGGTGATTTTGGTAGTGGCTCCGGTTCGTAACGCTTCTATCTTAGCTAAACGTAAATCACTTGCTATTCTCTGAGCAGTAAGTCTACCTAAGAGGGAAGTTTGCCAACTAAGCAAGTAAGGAAAAGAAAGTGTTAAAATCATAGAAATAATGGAAACTATTATCGACAATTCAAAAACAGTAAAACCTAGTGAACGTTCTCTCGGATTTGTTTTCATTTTCTTCACTATTTCTCTTGTTTATGGAACATATTACACGCTTTTCCCAAATTTTTCCATAACTTAGCCCTGCATTTTAGTGAAAATCTGGGATTTTTCAATAGCAACTGAAAACATATGATGTATTATGTTAGTATATCTAATTGCAATTGAATAGTAGAAAAAGCAAAATTTTTAAAATGAGGTGAATAAAATGGCAAACAAGGAGTTCTTAATACTCTTTATAAGTTGTGTTCTGTTTTATAACTATACAGGTCTCTATGTCTCACACCGAGCTGGTGCTTCAATACCTCGATGGCCCAGCCTGATAAAAAGCGGGGATTACAGTTTTTATCTCATTTATATCTGTTCCATAGCTCTTATTATTAACACTATCATTTCTTTGATGGGAGAGTACTCATTATTCTATTTATTTTTAATCGGTTTAGCATTGATGTTTTTTGGTGCTTACTTAAACATTCTGGCTCGGAAAGAATTAGCTCGGTCCTGGTCACCACTTTCTTCTTCTGATAATAGTGAAAAACTTATTAAGTCAGGGATTTACACCCACATCAGACATCCTATTTACCTTTCCAATCTAATTTTCTTTTCAGGGGTGACCTTAGTTGCCGGAAACTGGTATGGCTGGATACTATTTATCTTATTTCTCGAAGGATTAAGGGAAAGAGTGAAAAAAGAGGAAGAAGAACTCCACAAAAAATTTGGCGAAGAGTATAGGACATACGCAAAAGAAACTCCTTTAATACTACCAAGGTTAAGAAGATAAATTCATATAAAGAGGTAGGGTAGAGGAGAGAGTATTCCATTTTGTCTTTAAGCAGAGGTAATTAGCATTATCCCGGTTACTAAAATAGTTCAAAAACTTTTTAGTACATCTCTCGGATTCATGAGATAGTAATAGTTGTAGCCCAGTGGGTTAAAGATAAAGGAGGTTATCTTTTCATCATTTAGAATGGGTAATCAGGGCTATCCGAATTATTGATCTAGAAGAAACTCGATTTTAAACTGGCAGAAAATTTATCTAGGTAAGTAGAATTAAAACTTTACATAATATACATTATGGGAACTAAACTATTAAACCTGAACTTCAGAACCGAACTTCAGAAAGATCACAAATTTTAGCAGCGGCTTCCTTTCGAACCACGCATTTTATCATTACTTCTCCATCTTTCATAGTTTTAAGTTCTTCTATATACCCCTGCTGATATATTTCCTCTTGTATCAGTGGAAGCTGAGAGTGATTAACCTGCAAGCACAGATGTCTGACCTCGTGTTGTAAAGAAAGAGAAATTTTTTCTTTGAGCTCTTTTAATCCCGTTGTTTTCTGTGCCGATATGAAAGCATAGACATAATTTTCTTCGATTTCCCTTTCTAAAACCAAGGGTGACTGAAGAAGATCGATTTTATTGAATACCAAAATACGAGGAGAATTGTTTATTCCCAGCTCTTCTAGGATTTGATTTATAACTTGAAAATGGAGATAGTAATCTTCATCGGAAATATCTATTACTTCCAGGATCAGGTCAGCGTCTTTAATTTCTTCTAAAGTAGCTCGAAAAGCATCCTTTATAGTGGTGGGCATTTGCCGGATAAATCCTACAGTATCGGTAAAAAGAGTCTCTCCCACTCCAGGGATAAAAAGCTTTCTTGTGGTAGGATCCAAAGTAGCAAACATTTTCTTTTCTACATAAACCTGAGAACCAGTTAGGGCATTTAGCAAAGTGGATTTTCCAGCATTGGTATAGCCTACTAAAGCAACATTAGGAATTTTTCTTGCTCGACGCAAATTTTTTTGTACATCTCTCTGTCTCTCTATTTTCTGTAACTCTCGATTTAAGTGGGCAATGCGGTCTTTAATTTTCCTTCTTTCCACCTCAATTTTTTGCTCTCCTGGACCTCGGGTGCCTATACCTCCTCCTGTCTGGGATAGCTCTCTACCCTTTCCAGTTAAGCGACTGAGTTGATAACGGAGCTGAGCTAATTCTACTTTAATTTTCCCCTGAGCAGTGCGAGCTCTTTGAGCGAATATTTCATGAATCAAAGCATTCTTGGTATATACAGGAACTTGCCAGGTTTCTTCCAGATTTCTCTGTTGGGAAGGAGTTATTTCTACATTAAACAGAATAAAATTAGCCTCCGGATTATCCTCAATTAAGCTTTTGATTTCCTCTACCTTTCCCTTGCCCAAGTAATACTTATAAAAAGGTTTTTTTACTCGAGATTCTACTTCTGCCAAAATCTTCCAGCCCGCGCTCCAGGCAACTTCTTCAATTTCTCTTTTTTCTCCTTCCCAGGAAGAAAAAGAGCGATTGTTTCCCTGATCCACGAGAACCAGAATTCCCCTTTTTTCCTCCAACTTTTATTTATCACCTCCCCTGTAAAAGTTTTTAATAATATCCCAGTACATTTTCATCCTCTCTCTCAATCCCTTAATCAATCCTAATTTTTCTTCTTTCATTACTTGAGTGAGCCCGGGAAGCTTAACCAGCTTTACTCTTACTCCATTTTTCCGAATATAGCGATTAATAGCCACTTCTACTCCATAACGGGAAACTTCTATATCGGGAATATTTTGCAAGATGTCGATTCTTATAGCTCTCTGACCGGAAAGAAAAGGAGCAATTTTTTGAGCAAAATCAGTCGCAAAACGACCATCTTCGAAAATTCCGATGGTAACGTCAGCCTCCCCATCTATAACCGGCTTAACTAAATCTATTACATGCTGATGGGTAAGCCCTATTAAGTCAGCATCTAATAAAAGAACTACATTAGAAGTGGTATTCATCAGCCCCTGATAGAGAGCCCCGCCCTTACCCACATTATACAATAGCTCTACCACTTCTACTCCCCTACTCCGGGCAACATCCACTGTGTGGTCAGTAGAGCCATCACTTACTACTACAATCTGATTGAGGAAAGGGATAGCTTTTAAAACATCAATAATGGGACCAATGGTTTTTTCCTCATTATAAGCAGCTATAATGGCTGTGGCTTTAGCATTTATACTTACATTCACTTTTTCGTTAGCTCAGACTTTCGGAGCCAATTCCTCCTTTAATTTTAAAAGAAGAGTTAAAACCTCTTCCTTTTTTGTCTCCCATCTCTCGTTATTCTGACGAACTTTAATCTCTATTTTTCCCTCTTGGGACATTTTCTCTCCCACGATCACCTGAAGGGGAAAACCAATTAAATCTGCTTCACTAAATTTATAACCAGCACTGAACTCCCGATCATCTATCACTACCTCAAAGTCTCTTTTCTTTAGTTCCTGGTAAATTTCTTCCGCTGCTTTTCTTTGTTCTGCTTTTCTCCAGTTTACTGGTATTATTACTACTTCATAGGGTGAGATGCTAAGAGGCCACTGAATTCCCTTTTCATCATGACAAGCTTCGATGGCTGCAGCCATGGTCCTACCAATACCAATACCATAACAACCCATAATTAACGGTTTTTCTTCCCCATCCTTATCCACAAAATAAGCTTTCATAGACTCACTGTATTTGGTTCCCAGTTGAAATATATGACCTACCTCTATTCCCCTCTTCTCTTCCAAGCTATCTCCACAGTTAGGGCATTTTGCCTCCTCTTGGGTGGTGCCGAAATCGCAAGCCGGGCATACCAAGAATTTTTCTTCTCCAGAATCAGCCGGAATAAGAAACTCGTGTGATACCTCTCCACCGATTACTCCACTCTCGGCAAGAACAATTTTATAGGATAAACCACAACGACTGAAAACTCTACAATAAGCATTGTACATCTTTTCATAACTAACTCTCAACCCCTCAAAATCCCGATCAAAGCTGTACAGGTCTTTCATTATAAATTCTCGGGCTCTCATCACTCCAAATCGCGGTCTGATCTCGTCTCGAAATTTAGTTTGAATCTGATATAATAAAAGTGGCAGCTGGCGATAAGAACGAATTTCACGACGGGCTAAGTCGGTGATTACCTCTTCATGAGTAGGACCTAAACAAAAGTCTCTATCTCTACGGTCTTTTAGTCTGATCAATTCTGGTCCATAAATCTCCCATCTTCCTGTCTCTTTCCACAATTCTCCAGGGTGTAGAGCGGGTAGAAGTAATTCCTGCCCCCCTGCTCTATCCATTTCTTCCTTAACTATTTTGGTAATTTTATTAAGGGTGCGCAGCCCTAAAGGTAAAAAAATGTACACGCCAGAAGAGAGCTGTCTAATCATTCCTGCCCGTAACATCAAACTATGACTCGCAATTTCTGCTTCCTGGGGATTTTCTTTTAAAGTAGGAACAAAAAGTGAGGACATTCTCAAGGTTTTTTCTCCTCCATTTCTTTTGTAATCAAACGTATCAGTTCTTCTTCGGCTTCTTCTTGTTTAACCATTTTTATTCTTTCTCCCCGGGAAAAAAGAAGCGCTTTTCCTCGAGGGGCAAAAGCAAGACCCCAATCTGCTTCTCTCGCTTCTCCCGGCCCGTTCACTTCGCAACCCATTATAGCCACTTTACCAACTATTTTTATTTTCCTCTCTTTTACTTTCCGCTTGAAATCTCGGGTTAAGGCTACTACATCTCCTTTTCTTCGAGCACAGGTAGGGCAGGAAATTATCTCCAATCCTTTAGATCTCAACTTCAAGGCTTCTAAAATACTCCAGGCTACCCGGGTCTCCGAGACAGGATCAGGAGCAGTTAAAGAAACCCGAATATTATTTCCTATTCCTTCTCGCAAGATAATCCCTAAAGCGATGGAAGATTTTACAATCCCTTCTTCTCCCTCTCCTGCCTCAGTTAGCCCTATATGTAAAGGATAAGAAAAGGCTCGACTCAATTTATCATATATAGCAATGGTTTCCTCTATATCAGTAGACTTGGCAGAAAGGATTATATTTCTAAAGTTATTTTTCTCCGTAATAGATATTAATTCTTCTACACTATCAAAAAGTGCTTCCACTCGATTTTTTTCCCGATAGTGGAGAGGAAGAGAACCAGTATTAGCTCCTATGCGAAGAGCCAGGTTTTTATCATGTAATACTTTTATTAACTCCTCCAGCTTTTCCTTATTACCCGCTGTTCCCGGGTTTACTCTTACCGCATCTATTCCTAACTGAGCTGCTTTTATTCCTAATTCTAAATTGAAATGAACATCGGCTATTAAGGGAAGGTCCACTTGTTTTTTAATCTGAGAAAGACCGAAAAGAGATTCTTCATCAGGCACAGCTAAACGAAAAATCTCGCAACCTTCTTCTTGAGCTTCTCTTATTTCTCTTATGCTTTCTCTAATTTTAGCGGGATTCTCTCTCCCCATGGCTTCGACCCAGATGGGGTTTTTGCCTCCCACTTTTATTTTACCCAGGGGGATCTCTTTAGTATTTTCTCTTCTCATTTCCCCGCTACTATCCTCATAATATCCTGATAAGTAACAAAAATGGCTAAAGAAAAAATCAAGATTATTCCGATAAAGTAAACCCAACCTACTTTTTCTGGCTCAAGAGGTTTACCTCGGATCTTTTCGTAGAGAAAAAGCAAGAGGTACCCTCCATCTAAAACGGGTATAGGCAAGAGATTAAAAAGAGCCAAAGACACACTGACCACTGCAGAAAACATAAGAAGGTTCAAAAAGCCTAACTGAGCCGCTTGTCCAGCTATCTGGGCTATTCCCAGAGGCCCTGCCATTTCGGCTGGTATTTTTCCCAAGATGACATAAAGCAAACCCAGGGCAGTTAGAACAAACCAACTAATTGTTGTTTTAGCACTATGAAACAAAGTTAAGAAGGGATTTAACCTTTTATTTTCTATTCCAAAAACCACTTGAATAAGTGCTCGTTTTTCTGTTTCATTCCACTCCGGGATAACTTTAAGTATCATTTCTTCCTCTCCCCTTTTTACAGTTAATTCTATTTCTTCTCCAGGGTGGGAAGAAATAATACTGACTACCTCATCCAGGTTGGAAGCAGATCTCCCGTTAACTGCTAAAATTACATCTCCTACTTTTATTCCTGCTCGGTCCGCCGGGCCTCCCGCTACCACTTCCTGTACTTTTAGGTTACCAGCGGGAATTCCTGTCACGCTGAAAACGATAAACAGCAAGACTATGGAAAGAACTATATTCATAATAGGGCCAGCTGCTACGATAAGGCTTCGTTGCCACAGAGGTTTATGGTCAAATCTTTTCTCTGGAGGAATGCTGACTTCTTCATATCCCTCAATGACGTTTCCCTCCATTCCCCCCATTTTTACGAACCCCCCCAGAGGGATGAGACGAATAGAAAATTCGGTTTCTCCACTTTTAAAAGATACCAGTTTGGGACCATAGCCTATGGCAAAGCTCAGAACTTGTACTCCACACCACTTAGCCATGATGAAATGTCCAAATTCGTGAACTATTATTAATAGACTGATGACAAAGATAAAAGCTAATATAGTTATTATCATTGAATATTCTTTCTTTCTAAAATTAACATTTGGGCTAACTTATAGCCCTGGTAGTAGATGGCTTTCACTTCTTCTAAGCTTTCTGGAGGCTTCACTTCTTGTTCTAAAATTTTTTCCAGAATAAGAGGTATATCTCCAAAACAAATTTCTCGGGAGAGAAAGGCGCTCACCAGAGCTTCATCAGCTCCACAAAAAAGCGCTGGATAACCCTTTCCTCTTCTACCCGCTTCTTTGGCTAAGTAAAAACCGAGAAATTTTTCTGGCACAGGATAGTCAAAGCTCAAAGACTTAATTTGAGAGAAGTCTAAACTTTGAAAGGGATTCGTCTCTCTCTTTTTCCCGGAGATAGCATTTAGAACAACCGACCTCATATCCGGGGGAGAAAGCAAAGCTAAGGAAAACCCGTCTTTCAATTCCACCAGAGCATGAATAAAACTTTCTCTTTGTATCGCTACTTCTATCTCTTCTGAACTGAACCCAAAGAGCGCAGAAGCTTCAATTACTTCTAACCCCTTATTTATCAGATTAGCAGAATCAATGGTAATTTTAACTCCCATTTTCCAGTTGGGATGAGACAAAGCCATTTCTGGAGTGATATCATCCCAACTCCCCTGCCATTCATAGAATGCTCCTCCTGAAGCAGTTAAATAGACCCGGGAAACTTCTTCCCTTTCAACCCCCTTTAGTATTTGCCATAGAGCGTTATGTTCACTATCCAGAGGAATTAGATTTTCTCGCCCTTTAAGAAGGTGAGATTTTAATTCCCCGGTTAAAATGATGATTTCCTTGCTGGCAACCCACAAGATACGGGATGTATCAATAAGTTTCCAAAACAAATCTAAGAATTCTATTCCACTCGCAGCGAAGAAAACCCCTTCTACTTCCTGAAGAATAACTTTTTCCAAGAGGTTGTAATCGGTTATCAAGGTGGTAGATGAATTTGCCCAGAGACTTTTTCTACCCCGGGGATTAAAAGCATAAGAAACATTTAATTCTTGGGCTTGTTCTCTCAATCTTTCTTCTTTGGAATATCCGGATAGAAGGATAACCTCAAAGTCCTTTCTTCTTTCTAAAACTTCTAATATTTGTTCCCCCAGATAACCAGTAGAACCTAAGATGGCTACTTTCATCTTCATCATCCTCCCCAAGATAACCTCAAAAGATAAACTAAAGGCCCAACCAGGAAAAAAGAGTCAAAACGATCTAAAATCCCACCATGTCCGGGCAAAAAACTACCAGAATCTTTCACTCCTGCTCTTCTTTTCAGCGCTGACTCCCAGATATCTCCTAAGAAAGAAACCAGGGCTATCAAAAATCCGGTCAAAAGTCCCTGAGATAGAGAAAAAGAAATAGAGGGAGTAGTAAGAACTAATCCCATAATGGTTGCTGCCCCTATCCCTCCTGCTAAACCTTCCCAGCTCTTTCCTGGACTAATCTGGGGAACTATTTTATGTTTACCCCATTTTCTACCTACTAAATAAGCAAAAATATCATTTATCCATACGGGAAGCGCAAAAAAAACTATGCTAATCCGGCTGTAAGTAATACCCATTTTTACCCAGAAAAAAGGGAAGAAAGAGCAGTACAAAAACCCCAAAAGATAAAAAGCTACTCGCTCTACCATTCGTTGAGGCTTTTTAAGTCCCCATCCTATTAACATCAGAAACAAAATGTATCCTAAAAAAAGGATTGCTTTATAATCAATGCCGGTTAAAGAAAGGTAAAGAAGGACAAGGGAAACCAGAGAAAAACACATCCAGGAAGTCCATTCTTCCCTTTCATGAACTAACCGACCATATTCTCTCAAAGAACCAAAAGAAAGGAAGAAAAAAACTAAAATTAAAGTCCAGGAAGAAGAAAGGATTAAAAATAGGAAGAGAGGTAAAGCCCAGACTACGCTCCAGGTCCTTTTTCTCAAATCTGATGATTGAGCAATAGTCCTCAAAATCTACCCCCAAATTTCCTTTCCCGTTCCATAAAGTCCTGAAAAGCTTGATGATACTCTTCTATGGTGAAATCAGGCCACAAAGTGTCAGTGAACCACAGCTCGGTATAAGCAATTTGCCAGAGAAGAAAATTGCTAATTCTTCTCTCTCCTCCGGTACGAATTAAAAGGTCAGGGTCAGGTTGATTTCCGGTATCAAGGTAGGCACTGAAATTCTCTTCCAGCAAAGAAGCAAGAAGAGAATGGTTTTCCTGGTAAATATTTTTCACTGCCCTCAAAATTTCATCTCTTCCCCCATAGTTTATGGCTAGATTGAGATTCAGGTTTTCACCTCTCATTGTGTGTTTTTCTAAATCGTTCATCTGCAGAACTAAGTCCTCGGGAAGTCCGTCTTTCCTTCCCAAAAATTTTACTCTAACTTTGTTATCCTCCAACTCCTTGCCATATTTGTCCATGCTTTCTACAAATAGTCTCATCAAGCCCTGAATTTCGTTTACTGGCCTTTTCCAGTTTTCGGTAGAGAAAGCATAAAGAGTAAGAAAAGAAATGCCCACTTTTGCTGTTTCTTCTACCAGAATCCTTACCACTTCTACTCCCTTTCTATGCCCCTCCAGAGGAGGCAAACCTCGTTTCTCTGCCCATCTTCCATTACCATCCATGATGATGGCTACGTGCCTTAAGATCGTACCTATATAGTCATTATTTCTTTTTCTTTCTTTTCCCATAAACCATCCAAGTCATTTATGTGTTCATCGGTAAGTTTCTGTACTTCAGCTTGCGCTCTTTCACTCTCGTCCTCAGATATTTCTCCTCTTTTTTCCATTTTTTTGATTTTTTCATTAGCTTCTCGTCGAAGATTCCTGATAGCTACTTTAGCTTCTTCTATCCATTTTTTTGCTATCTTGGCTATCTCTTTTCTTCTCTCTTCAGTAAGAGGAGGTATGGCTATACGAATCACCCCTCCTTCTATTTGAGGGTTAAGTCCTAAGTCTGATTTCCAGATGGCTTTCTCAATGAGAGAAAGAGCATTTTTGTCCCAGGGTTGTATTATAATAGTGCGGGCATCAGGAGTGGTAATAGAAGCTATTTGCTTCAATTTCATAATTGTTCCATAATAATCGATTTCCAGATCTTCCACCAAAGCTGGAGACGCTCTTCCCGTTCTGACACGAGACAGCTCCTCCCGAGCTACATTTATAGCCTGTTTCATCCTTTTTTCCACATCTTTGATTACCAATTTTAAATCTTCATTCATTTTTCTCCCTCCCTCCCTACTAAAGTTCCTATTTTATGGCCAGTAACTACTTTAACAAGGTTATCTGGCTCGTTGACATTAAATACGATGATAGGAATGTTGTTTTCCATACAAAGAGAAATGGCTGTAGAATCCATTACTTTAAGTCCCCGATTTAAAACCTCTAAATAGTCTAAACGGTCAAATTTATAAGCGTTTTTTTCCTTCAGGGGGTCAGCTTCATAAATTCCGTCTACCTTAGTAGCTTTGAGCAAAGCTTCTGCTCGCACCTCAGCTGCCCTCAAGGCAGCTGCAGTATCAGTAGTAAAGTAAGGATTACCGGTACCACCGGCAAATATAACTATCCTTCCTTTTTCTAAATGCCGGATGGCTTTTCTCCTGATATAGGGCTCAGCTACTGCCCGCATTTCAATAGCGGTTTGTACTCGAGTGGGAATCCCTTCATTTTCCAAAAAATCTTGCAAGGCCAGAGCATTAATAACTGTGGCTAACATTCCCATATAATCGGCAGTCACTCGACTGATGCCCTTATCTCCTGCCGTTCTACCTCGAAAAATATTTCCTCCTCCCACTACTATGCAAATTTCTGCTCCCACATTTTTAACCTTTTCAATTTCCTTAGTGATATAACCTAGAACCTGAGTGTCAATACCAAAAGGGAGAGACCCCATTAATGCCTCTCCCGATAATTTAATCAAGATCCTCTTAAATCGCAAAGAAAATAGTTGTTGATCACTCATTGTCTTCGCCCAGCTTGTAGCGCACGAACCTCCTGACTACTATGTTTTCTCCTAATTTAGCGATGGTCTCCATGAGAAGGTCTTTCACTTTTTTTTCTGGTTCTCTAATATAAGGCTGCTCTAAAAGACAATTTTCCTCAAAAAACTTTTTCATCTTTCCTTCTACAATTTTTTGCTTGACTTCTTCCGGTTTGTTGCTGTCTTTTAGTTGCTCTCGGTAAATTTCTTCTTCCTTCTTTTTTATTTCTTCTGGAACATTTTCTGGAGCCACCCAGCGAGGAGCTTGAGCAGCTACCTGTAGGGTCAACTCCTTTACCAGGTAGCGAAACTCATCAGTGCGAGCAACGAAGTCAGTCTCGCAATTTACTTCTACCAGGACCCCGATTTTACCATCAGTATGAACATAAGCCCCAATTAACCCTTCCTGTGCTACTCTGCCCTGCTTTTTAGCTGCAGTTTCTAAGCCTTTGCGACGGAGTATATCACAGGCTTTTTCTATATCTCCTCCTGCTTCTTCTAACGCTTTTTTACAGTCCATCACCCCTGCTCCAGTCAGATTTCGAAGCTCAAAAACTTCTTTAGCTGTAGCACTCATGAATTATCATCATCCTCCTCTTTTTCTGTTTCTTTATCCTCAATTTCTTCTAACCCTGAATCCTGGAGTTCTTCTAATATTTGCAAAGCATCTTCCTCTTGAGAAACATTTTCCTCTTCCTCTTTATTATCATTATTATCTACCACTATTTCTTCTATTTCTTCC
>ERZ795062.727-NODE-727-length-25897-cov-5.242473_pt1 | contig 25897 bp, 18 predicted proteins | sample MGYA00375146_ERZ795062 | MGnify/ENA primary metagenome ERZ795062 (study PRJEB30191, sample SAMN05720281) | activated sludge metagenome | isolation source: Anaerobic digester | place: USA | collected 2015-07-16 ... | reverse complement strand
GACACCGCGATGCCGGCGGCGTCGAGCAGCATCAGCAGGGCATCTCCAGGACAACCCGGGAACGAGAAGTGCGCGTTGTGCGGCAGCCGGTTCTCAGGATCACCGTTGAGTACAGCGTCCGGGACCACCCGCTGAACCCCGTCGATGAGCGCGTCTCGCAGTGGTTGGACATCTACCACCGGTGCGGCAAGAGCTGCAGCGAAGCCCGCTATGCCGGCGGCGTCCACAGTTCCCGAGCGGACGTCGCGCTCCTGCCCACCGCCGTGCAGCAGCGGCTGCACCGCCAACGAGCGGTCGAGGACGAGCACACCCACCCCAACCGGTCCGCCCACCTTGTGCGCCGAGAGAGCCACCGATGGTACGCCCGCGACGTCGAGGTCGAGCTGGCCGAGCATCTGCACGGCGTCGCTGTGCAACGGGATTCCGCGCCGTTTGCACAAATCGGCGATCTGCGCGATCGGCTGGATCGTGCCCACCTCGTTGTTGGCCCACATCACAGCGACGAGCGCGACGTCGTCGTCGAGCATTTGCTCCAGGATGTCCACCTGCACCCGGCCCAAGCAGTCCACCGGGATCGCCTCCACCTGGCACCCGGTGAGCGCTTGGGCCGGATCCAACACCGCGTGATGTTCGATCGAAGAGATCAACACGCGGCGCTTCTCGCCTGCCGCCGGAATCCCCTTCAGCGCGAGGTTGTCGGCCTCGGTACCGCCGGAGGTGAAGATGAGGTCCCCGGGCTTCGCGCCGATCAACGCCGCGATCTGTTCCCGGCTCTCCTCGACCACCCGCCGTGCAGCACGGCCCGCGGTGTGCAGGCTGGAAGGATTACCGACCAGGTCCCACTGGGCGAGCATCGCCTCCCTGGCCTCAGGGCGCAGCGGGGCTGTGGCCGCGTAGTCCAGGTAGTGCACTCGTCAATGGTAGGCGCGGTTGGTTAGCCCGGATCTTTCAGGATGAAACGGCAATCCGTTAGCACGCTGGGCATCGGTGAGCACTACGGTCGCCAAAAACCCGTCCGTAACGCTAACGGATGCCCGGAATGCTCACGGATTGGTCATGCCGGCCGGGCACGTTGAGAGATCCGGCTTAGCGCCCCACCGGGACCGGGGGCACGTGCCAGATGCGCTCGAGGTAGTCCTGGATCGAACGGTCGGAGGAGAAGAAGCCCGAGCGGGCGATGTTGTGCACGACCATCGCGTTCCAGCGCTTCGGGTCCGCCCAGACCTTGTCCACCTCGTCCTGCGCCGCGATGTAGGAGCCGAAGTCGGCCAGCACCATGTAGGGGTCGCTGCGCAGCAACGAGTCGACGACGTGGCCGAACGCGAACGACTTGCCGCCGGAGTAATCACCGTGGCTGATCGCGTCCAGAGCCCGGCGTAGAACCGGATCCTCGTCGTAGTGCTTCCACGGCGCGTAGCCGGCCTCCTGCGCGGCGTGAGCCTCCTGCTCGGTCATCCCGAACAGGAAGAAGTTGTCCGGTCCCACCAGGTCGCGGATCTCGATGTTCGCGCCGTCCAGGGTGCCGATGGTGAGCGCGCCGTTGAGGGCGAACTTCATGTTCCCGGTCCCGGATGCCTCCTTGCCGGCCATCGAGATCTGCTCGGAGAGGTCGCAGGCCGGGATCAAGGTTTCGGCCAGCGTCACGTTGTAGTTGGGCGGGAAGACGATCTGTAGTTGACCGTCGGCGCGCTTGTCCTGGGCGATCGTGCGCGACACCGAGTTCATCAGGCCGATGATCTCCTTGGCCATGGCATAGCCCGGCGCGGCCTTGGCCCCGAACAGCACCGTGCGCGGCGTGATCTCCTGGCCGTCCATCAACCGTTGGTGCAGCACCACGACGTGCAGCAGCTTGAGCAACTGCCGCTTGTACTCGTGTAGCCGTTTCACCATCGCGTCGAACATCGTGTCGACCTCGAGCAGGATGCCGTCCCGCTTCTTGAGCGTGTCGGCCAGCCGGACCTTGTTCTCCCGCTTGATCCGCGCGATGACGGCCAGGAACTCCTCGTCGTCGGCGAACTGGTCGAGGTCGCGCAGACGCTCGAGATCTGTCACCCATTCCGGACCGATCTTGTAGGTGATCAGCGCGGACAGTTCCGGATTCGCGAGCTTCAGGAAGCGGCGCGGTGTCACGCCATTGGTGACGTTGGTGAAGCGGTCGGGGTACATCTCGGCGAAGTCCGGCAGCACCCGCTCGCGCAGCAGTCTGCTGTGGAGTTCGGCCACGCCGTTCACCTTGCTGCTGCCGACGCTGGCCAGATAGGCCATCCGGACGGCACGGACCGGGTGCTCCTCGATGATCGACATGCGGCGCACACGCCAGTCGTTGCCGGGGAAGGAGTCGGCGACTTCGGCCAGGAACGTGGAATTGATGCGGTAAATGATGTCCATGTGCCGGGGCAGCAGTTCCTCGATCAGATCGACCGGCCACACCTCCAGCGCCTCCGGCAGCAACGTGTGACACGTGTAGGCGAAGCACTGTCGCGTGACGTTCCACGCCTCCTCCCAGCGCAGGCCGTTCTCGTCCATCAGCACCCGCATGAGTTCTGGGATCGCAATCACCGGGTGGGTGTCGTTGAGCTGGAAGATCACCCGCTCGTGCAGGCGCCGCAGGTCGAAGTCGCTGGGCAGGACGTTGTGGATGAAGTCGTGAATCGAGGCCGCCACGAAGAAGTACTGCTGCTGCAGGCGCAGGCGCTTACCCGCCGGGGTCGAGTCCTCCGGATACAACACCTTCGAGATCGACTCTGCCTCCGTCTGCTCGGCCACCGCCGCTTGGAAGTCACCGGAGTTGAACTCCTCGAGGTCCAGTTTCTCCGCGGCTTGCGCGCGCCACAAACGCAACGTGTTCACCGCGTCCGAGCGATAACCGGGGACCATGTAGTTGTACGGCACGGCCAGGATCTGCGTGGCCGGTAGCCACTCGGCCCGGTCGCCGTTGCCCTTGGTCACGGTGCCGCCGAAGCCGACGTTGACCGCCATCTCCGGGTGCGGAAACTCCCACGGATTACCCATCCGCAGCCACGAGTCCGGAACCTCGACCTGCCGGCCGTCCTCGGTGAACTGCTGCTGGAAGATGCCGTACTCGTACCGGATGCCGTAACCGACAGCAGGGATCTGCATCGTCGCCAGCGAGTCCAGGAAGCAGGCTGCCAGCCGGCCCAGACCACCGTTTCCCAGTCCTGGCTCCACCTCGTACTCGCGCAGGTCGTCGAGGTCGAGGTCCAGGGAGGCCAACGCGTGCCGGGCGGTCGCCTGCAGGTTCGTGGCCAGCAGCGCGTTGTCCAGCTGCCGGCCCAACAGGTACTCGGCGGAGAGGTAGACCACCGCTTTGGAGCCCTTGCTGATCTGGGTGTCGAGGGTGTCGATCCAGCGCGAGATCAGCGCCTGCCGGACAGTACTGGCCAGCGCCTTGTACAGGTCAGTAGGCGTCGCGCGGGCGAAGTCGACCCCCTGGCCGAACCGCAGTTCCTCGGTGAATTCCCGGGCGAACTTCTCGGGGTCGTACAGGTTGGGTCCCGGGCGTTGGCTGCGTGTCACTGGGGGTCCTTCCGACGTGGTTCAAAGGGCAACGATACGCGGGCGGTCTACCCGATCCGCGAACGGCGTCGCACCGCGTCCCAGCTGGCCCTCAAATGCCGGGATGATCGCGATCGACATTCCTGGAGACCGCCGCGAGGGCCGCAGACGTTGCGATCGGGGCCATATATGACCCGAATCCACCGCTTTGTTCTGGACCCTTCGACAAACGCGTGGATCGGGGTCACATATGGCCCGGATCCGTGCGTTTGTGCCCGAATACACCGCGACCCCGCCGCCCACGAAGGGTGACGGGGTCGCGGCGTGCGTTGAATCAGCCCTTGCGCTTGCCGATCTCCTCGGTCAGCTGCGGCACGACCTGGAACAGGTCACCCACCACGCCGTAGTCGGCGAGCTCGAAGATCGGAGCCTCGGGGTCCTTGTTGACCACGACGATCGTCTTCGAGGTCTGCATGCCGGCGCGGTGCTGAATGGCACCGGAGATGCCGTTGGCGATGTACAGCTGCGGGGACACGGTCTTGCCGGTCTGCCCCACCTGGTACTGGTGGGGGTACCAGCCGGCGTCGGTCGCGGCACGCGAGGCACCGACTGCGCCACCGAGGGAGTCGGCCAACTTCTCGATGACCTCGAAGCCTTCCGGACCGCCCACGCCACGTCCGCCGGAAACCACGATCGCGGCCTCAGCGAGCTCCGGGCGGGCACCCTTCTCCTCGGTCACCCGGTCGGTGACCTTCGCAGCGGTCGCCTGCGGGCTCAAGGCCACGGTCACGTCCTGGCGCGTTCCGGCGGCCGGGGCGGCCTCGGGTGCGGCGGAGTTCGGCCGGACCGTGATGATCGGGGTGCCGCTGGTCACCTTCGAGTGCACGATCGTGGAGCCACCGAAGATGGACTGGGTCGCGACCAACTCGGGGCTGATCCCGACGGCGTCGGTGATCACGCCGCTGTTGGCCTTGATGGCCAGCCGGCCGGCGATCTCCTTGCCCTCCGCAGTGGAGGGGATCAGGACTGCTGCCGGCGACTTCTCGGCCACCAGCTGTGCGAGCAGTTCGGCCTTCGGCGCCACGACATAGTCGGACAACTCGGCGGCGTCGGCGACGTACACGGTCGCAGCGCCGTACTCGGCCAGCGTCTGCAGAGCGGTGTCAGCGCCGTTGCCCACGAACACCGCTGACGGTTCGCCCAGGGAACGGGCCAGGGTCAGCAGCTCGAGGCTCACCTTCTTGACCGCGCCGTCGACGTGGTCGACGAGAACGAGGATTTCAGCCATTCTTCGTATCTCCTTAGATGAACTTCTGCTCGGACAGGTAGTCGGCGATCTTCACGCCGCCGTCACCCTCGTCGGTGACGATCGTGCCAGCGGCCCGCGGCGGGGCGGCCGCGAACTCGGCTACCTCGCTCCAGGCAGCACCCAGTCCGACCGCGGCGGCCTCGATGCCGGCGTCGGCCAGGCTGATCGTTTCGACCGGCTTCTTCTTGGCGGCCATGATCCCCTTGAACGAGGGGTAGCGGGGCTCGTTGATCTTCTCCACGACACTGACCACGGCCGGGGTGCTCGCCTCGACCACGTCGTAGCCGTAGTCGGTCAGGCGGTGCGCCTTGACGGTCCCGTCACCGGGGGCCTCCACCTTGTTGGCGAAGGTCAGTTGCGGCAGGCCGAGCCGCTCGGCCACCATGGCCGGCACGACGCTCATGCGGGCGTCGGTGGACTCCGAACCGAACAGGATCAGGTCGGCGCCGCGGTCCTTGAGCACGGTGGCAATTGCCAGCGAGGTGGCGACAGCGTCGGAGCCGGCCAACCCGTCGTCCTGCACGTGAATGCCGGCGTCGGCGCCCATGCTCAGCGCCTTGCGGATGGTTTCGGTGGACTGCGAGGGGCCCATGGACAGCACGGTCACCTCGCCGCTGGTCGCCTCGGCGATCTTCAGCGCTTCCTCGACGGCGTATTCGTCGAGTTCGTTCATGACGCCGTCGACCGATTCCCGGTCGAGGGTCTTGGTTGCGGGGTCGAGCTTCTTCTCCGACCAGGTGTCGGGCACCTGCTTGACGCAGACGACGATCTTCATGCGGTCAACGACCTCCTCGGGCTGCTTAGGGTGCACAAGGCACTTTCTGCAATGTTACTCGCCAGTAGCAACCACGCCCGAGGGGGTCCCGCCGCCCCCACGCCGATCCGTGAACATCTCGGCAATCCGTGAAGACGAAAATGCCTGAGACCGTGTTCACGGATTGCCGAAGTGTTCACCGATTCCGTGGGGTGAGACCCAGCCACCTACCCTGAACTGGTGAGTCCCCTGCCGCTGACCGGTGAGCGCACCGTGCCCGGCATCGCCCGCGAGCAGTACTGGTTCGCCCGCCACGAAGCGGTCTACGAGTGGCTGGCCCCGCGCTGCACCGGCGCCACAATCCTGGAAGCCGGGTCCGGCGAGGGGTACGGGGCCGACCTGCTGCGGCAGGCCGGCGCGCGGGTGGTGGCCCTGGACTACGACGAGCAGGCGATCACACACAGCGCCCGCACCTACCCGCTGCCGCACGTCCGGGGCAACCTCGCCGCGCTGCCCGTCGGGCGGGTCGACGCCCTGGTCTCCTTGCAGGTGATCGAGCACCTGTGGGACCTGCGGGGATTCCTGCGCGAGGTGCGGCGGGTGGCCGACTGGACCTGTCTGAGCACACCGAACCGGCTGACCTTCTCCCCCGGCCTCTCCCGCGGGCGCAAGCCCACCAACCCCTTCCACGTCGAGGAGTTCGACTCCGAGCAGTTGCGGGACCTCCTGCACGACGCGGGGTTCCGGGACGTGACGATCCTGGGGCTGCAGCACGGCGCCCGGCTCGCCCAACGTCCGGCGCTGATCGCGGAGCAGATCGATGCGGCGCTGTCCGGTCATTGGCCTGCGGAACTCGAGACGTTCGTCGCCGGCGTGACGACCGCGGACTTCACGATGACTGCCGACTTGGACACGTGCCTGGACCTGGTGGTGCTCGCATCGTGATCGGCCGCTTCGCTCTTGTGCTGCATTCCCACCTGCCCTGGCTGCGGGGGCACGGTCAGTGGCCGGTGGGTGAGGAATGGCTGCACCAGGCCATCGCGCACAGTTACGTTCCCGTGCTCGAGACGCTGGAACGCCTGGCCGAGGCCGGCCACCGGGACCTGCTGACGCTCGGTGTCACGCCGGTGCTCGCTGCCCAACTCGACGACCCGGATGTCGTGGCCGGCACGGGCGCCTGGGTGGCGGACTGGATGTGGCGCTCGCAGGAAGTCACCGACCGCCAGGCGGCAGCCCGGGAGGCCGAGGCTGCAGCCCATGTGGCGCAGAGGCTGGCAGGTCATCGGGCCGGCTTCTCACCGGCACTGCGGCGGCTGGCGGATGCCGGGGTCATCGAACTGCTCGGCGGCCCGGCTGCACACCCGTTCCAGCCGCTGCTCGACGAACGCGTCGCGGCGTTCAGCCTGCGCACCGGCCTGGACGACCACCGGCAGCGATTCGGCCACCCGAGTGGCGGAATCTGGGCACCGGAGTGCGGGTACCGGCCGGGGCTGGAACGGACCTATGCCCAGGCTGGCGTCTCCCACTTCCTGATGGACGGGCCCACGATGCTGCACGTCGGCAGGAGTACGGACCAGGCCTGGAGGGTAGGCGACACCGATGTCGTCGCGTTCGGCCGGGATCTCGACGTGACCTACCGGGTCTGGTCGCCACGCAAGGGCTACCCCGGGCATGCCGAATACCGCGACTTCCACGTCGTCGACGCGCTGGGCTTCCGCACCCGGCGCGTCACTTCGAGCACGGTGCACGGGATGGACAAGGCTCCCTACGATCCGCATGCGGCTGCTGCTGCCGTGGAACGCGACGCCCACGATTTCGTCGACGTCGTCCGGCGCCGGCTGCTCGAACTGCCAGGGCCAGACCCGCTGGTGGTGGCGGCCTACGACACCGAACTCTTCGGGCACTGGTGGCACGAAGGGCCGGCCTGGTTGGAGCGGGTGCTCACGCTGCTGCCGGAAGCCGGAGTGCAGGTCACGACGCTGGATCGCGCGCGCCAGCCTGCGGGACGCATCGATCCGGAGGCGGGATCCTGGGGCAGCGGCAAGGATTTCCGCGTCTGGGCCGGGCCGCAGGTCGCGGACATGGTCGATGACAACCACGACCTGCAGCGACGCTGGCTCAAACTGGCCGACTCCCCTCATCCAGCCCAAGGTGACCTCGCGACGCAGGCGCTGCTCGCACTGCAGAGCGACTGGGCGTTCATGGTCAGCAAGGACAGCGCAGCGCAATACGCTCGGGAGCGGCACGCCGGACACCACGCGGCGTTTGCGCGGATTGCGGCCGCGATCGAAACCGGTCGGCCGACAGCGGCTTCCGATGAGCGTCCGTTCCGGCACCTCGACCCACGCCTGCTCTGATGCGGATCCAGCACCTGGCCTGGGAATTCCCGCCGCTGGTCTACGGAGGCCTGGGCCGGCACGTCGCGGCGCTGAGCCGGGCGCAAGCTGCTGCGGGTCACGAGGTGACCGTGGTGACCCAGGGCCAACCCGGGGTGCGTCAGGAGTCGGGGGTGACCGTCGTTCGCGTGCCGCAAGAGCCGTTCCCCTACCACCTCCCGTCGCTGCTGACCTGGGTCGGTGAACTGGATCACAAGATTGGCCGGGCGGCTGCCGCGATGGAGGCGGATGTCGTGCATGCCCACGACTGGGTGGTCGGGCGGGCTGGCACCTACGCCGCACGTGCGCACGGGCGACCGCTGGTGGCGACGATTCATGCAACGGAAGCCGGCCGGCATTCGGGCTGGCTGCCGGACCCGGTTTCTGCGGCGGTGCACCTGGTCGAGCGCTGGTTGGTGGACGAAGCGGATGAGGTCATCGTGTGCTCGACGCACATGGCTCAGGAGGTTGCGCGAGGCCACGACCGGACGCAGCGCGTCACCGTGATCCCGAATGGCATCGACCTCGCTCATCACAGCCGCACCGACGACATCCCCGCGCTGCTGCTGGAAGGCTCCCCGCGGCTCACGTTTGTGGGCCGGCTGGAATGGGAGAAGGGGGTCTTCGTCGCGGTCGAAGCGATGCCCGCGATCGTGCGGCAATTCCCGCAGGCGCGGTTACGCCTGGTGGGAACCGGCAGTCAGGCCGCTGCTCTTGCTGATCTCATCGCCCGGCTCGACCTGACCGACCACGTGGAGCTGCTCGGCCACGTGGACGAGCACAGTCTGCGCGCCGCGTACTCCTCCAGCGACCTGCTTCTCGCGCCCAGTTCGTACGAGCCGTTCGGGATCGTCGCCTTGGAAGGAGCGGCCCTGGGAGTGCCTTTGATCGTGGGCGATGCCGGTGGTCTGGCGGAGTTCGTCACCGACGATCGGGGGCTGCGGATAACGCCCAACGATCCCGCCGCCCTTGCCCACGCAGTCCTGCAGGCGCTGACGGATCCGGACGCCACCGAGGCTCGGGCGCGCAACGCCACCGATGCTCTTCCGGAGTACAGCTGGGACCGGATCGCAGACAGGACTGTCGGCATCTACGAGCGGGCCACCGTCCGGCCGAACCCGCCGCGTGCGTTGCGGACTGACCGGAAGGTCTGGTGAGGGTTGCCTGATCGGTGCAGCCTCGCTGCTCAGGCAGTCCGAGTCTGCTGCGCCCGGGCACCGCTGGCGTACGAGCCGAGGTCGACGAAGAACGCCAGGGCCACGAAGAACCACTCGAAGCCGCGGACCGGACCCCACCACCAGTTGATCAGCACGTAGGTGAGAGTCGTGTAGGGCAACAGCAGCAGACCCAGCAACGGCAGCACCCAGCCCCCGTCGAACGCGCGCTGCACCGCCGTACTGAAGATCCAGATCAGCGCGAGCGCGATGCGTGGGAAGAACGCACCGAGCCCGACCACGAAACATCCGCACATAGCGTTACCCCGATCCCAATCGATCCATTACGGTCACCAGCCGATCGTAGTCAGCAATGGCCTGCTCGAGCGTGTCAGCGATACACGTCACGCTCACCTTGCCGAACTCCGACAGCGCGCCCAGCATGAAGAACACGCAGCCGCGTTCGAGCGCGGGGTTGAATGTCAGCCCTTCGGTCACAGCCGCGTCCAGCAGATCGGTGACGGACAGTCCGCGATAGCTCTCGGAGCGCAAATTGTCCGTCGAGTAGTAGCACTTCTCGGCGCCGCTGGCCGTGCGGAACACCCCCGTCGCCGGCTCGTAATGACCTTGGGTAATGACGGCCATGGTGAGCATGGGGTGAGTGGTACCGCCCTTACGCAGGTTGATCTCGATCGCCGCGATCCGGTCCGGCGCCTCCACGAAGTCCACGGCGAAGCGGCCACGGGCGCCGCGGGCCTGCAGCACGTTGCCCACCTTGAGCATGGCGTCCTGCACCTGCATCCGATAGCGATCGTGCGCCGGGAACATCGACCCTTGGAACACCTGGCCGCCGCCCCCGAGCAGTTGGTCGTGGGTCGACAGCGCGCGCACCTCACCGCCCGGACTGATGTACCCCTGGGCGGACGGGGAATCGATGACGCCGTCGACGAACTCCTCGACGATGCCGCCCATCTGGGCGAACCGACTCGCGAACGAGTCATAGGTCTCGGCTGCGGCCTGGAACTCCAAGTGCTCGGGCAGTGCCTCGCGGATGGTCGCCTCATCGGTGCCGTGGCTGTAGTCGAAGACCGCGTTGCCCTCCCCCGAGAAGCCTTCCTCGAGCTTGACCACGGCCTGCTTGAGCGCTGGGTGCCCGGCTTTCAGAACGGCGAGTCTGCTGGCCACCTCATCCATGTCCCGCAGCCGCTCGAAACCGGCCGGGCAATCGATCCCGGCTTCGGCGAACACCGCGCGACTGCCGGACTTACTGCCCAGGTGGTCGAGGTCCGGGGGGTTGCCCAGCAGCGGGACACCGAGTTCGTCGGACAACTGGCGTTCGCGTTCGGTCGTGTTCATACACACGATGCCGCCTGCGACGCACGAGCGGAGGACCTCGCGGATCTCTCGCAGCCGGGCGGGTCGCTCCATCAACTTCTCGGTCAAGGAGCGCGGAGACCGGTCGTCGCAGGTGACCATGGTCAGCCGGGGCCGGGAGTGCACGACCGGTACCCCCGGGATGAGGTCGAGGTAGTACTCGACGATCTCCTCGGCGATCGGGGCGCTGGAGCAGAACACCACCTGCAAGTTGGGAGCGGTCAGTTGCAGCAGCATCGCCAGCAGGCGTTCCTCGTAGTGCTCGACCCCGAGCACGTTCTGCAGCAGTTCTTGGTCGAACGTCATGCTCGGCACGACCACCAGGCAATAGCGCGCGTCGTCACCGGCCCGGGCCAGCTCCGCCAGCTCCAGGATCTCGACGTCCACGTGCCGGTCCACGCGATCAGGCTAGCGGCGCAATCGGCTATGGCTAAACGGTTCTGCCCATTCCGGCCTCGCGCGTTCGAAAGCTGGCCGTATCCCCGCGCGCCGACCTCCTTCTGCCAGGTTTGGACGCCCAAGTGCCCGATATGAGCGGTTTGTCGTTGCTCTGGCCGTCACAACCTGGCCGCGTCGCGATCAGTCGGCCAAGTTTCGAACGCGATCTGTCCTACTCCTGAGCGTTCTCCTGCGCCGCCACCCGGGTCTTGCGGGCGATGTCGGCCAGCGCCGCCCGCCGGGCCGCATCGGCCTCGTAGGCTGCGCGCCGGTCCTTCAGAACCCTGGCTGGCACTCCTCCCACCACCGCGCCCGGCGGCACCGTCCCCCGCACGACGGCGTTGGCTGCCATCACGCATCCGGAACCTACGAACGTCCCTCGAGTGACGGTGACCTTCGCGCCCAGCCAACAGTCCGGTCCGATCCGCACCGGGCTCTTCACGATGCCCTGATCCTTGATCGGACGGTTCACATCGTCGAAGACATGGTCGAAGTCGCAGATGTACACCCAGTCGGCCACGATGCAGCTGCCGCCGATCTCGATGTCCAGATAGGTGTTGATGGTGTTGTCCCGGCCGAAGACGGTCTTGTCGCCCACCCGCAGCGTCCCCTCGTGCACCCGAAGCCGGTTCTCCTCCCCGACATGCACCCAGCGGCCCAGGATCAACTGCCCGTAGCCCTTGCGGGCGTACAACTCCGCCCGTTTGCCGATGAACACGAACCCCTCCGTGATCACGTGCGGGTTGCGGAACTTGAACCAGAGGAACCGCCAGTACCGCACCAGATACCAGGGCGTCCAGGCCCGGTTACGCACGATCCACCGCAGCGACGCCACCGTGAGGAAGCGGGCGTTGCGGGGATCCCGACTCACGGCTTGCGCCCGGTCACACTCACGTTGTAGAAGTACTGGGCTGGCACGACGTGACGCATCACCCGGGCGTCGAGCGCGGACAGCCCGAGCCAACTCCAGTACGCGAAGTACGCCCACTTGAAGCCCAGCGCTCCCGGCCTCACGGCCGCCTCAACCGTGCGAATGGGCCAGCCGAACCACGCCGCCGTCAGCTCCTCCGTGACGAAGTGCACATCCACGGCGCCGGCTTTGGCGCAGAGCTGCCGCAACTCGGTCGGGTCGAAGACGTGGATGTCCACCACGGCCTCCAGCACCGCCGCCCGCGAGGACTCGTCAAGCTCCTGGGTGGGCCGGGCGTACTTGTCGCGCAAGCCGGGCAGGTGGGTGATCCGCTTGGCCGCTTCCCACGTCCACTGCGAGAGCTTGCGTGCGATGACGTCGCCCTTGGCAGTCGGCTCCCCCGCGAAGACGAACCGGCCACCCGGCTTGAGCACCCGCAACACCTCGCGCATGGCCTGATCCAAATCGGGGATGTGGTGCAGTACCGCGTGCCCGATGACCAGGTCGAACGTGTCGTCGTCGTAGGGCAAGGTCTCGGCGTCGGCCACGCGGCCCTCGAGTTCGAAACCCAGGTGCTCACCGTTGCGCTTGGCGACCTCGACCATGCCGGGAGACAGATCCGTGACGTGTCCCTCATCCAGCACACCGCCGAGCTTGAGGTTCAGCAGGAAGAAGCCCGTGCCGCAGCCCAGTTCCAGGGCGCTGCTATAGGGCCAGCCGTCTTCGCCCGCGACGTTGCGGAACCGGTCGGTGGCATACGTGATGCAGCGCTCGTCGAACGAGATCGACCACTTCTCGTCATAGGTCTGCGCCTCCCAATCGTGATACAGCACGTTGGCGAGTTTCGGGTCCTGCCAAGCCTGCTCGATCTGCTCGGCCGTCGGTGGCGTCATCTCATCGCCCTTCGAAGCGGGCCTGGCCGGGTCCGGATTCCAGGAACGTCTGCATGCCGATCCGGCGGTCCTCGGTGGCGAACAGGCCGGCGAACTGCTGCCGCTCGATCTCCAAGCCGGTCCGCAGGTCGGTCTCGATGCCACGGTCCACCGACGTCTTGGCCGCTCGCAGCGCCAACGCCGGGCCACCGACATAGATCCGCGCCCACTCCACAGCCGCTTCCAGTACGTCGTCCACGGGCACGACCCGGTCCACCAAACCGATCCGCTCCGCCTCTTCGGCACGCACATGCCGACCGGAGAAGATCAGCTCCTTGGCCCGAGCCGGCCCGACCAAGCGCGGCAGCCGCTGCGTGCCACCGGCGCCGGGGATGATCCCCAGCTGAATCTCCGGCAGCCCCAGCTTGGCGTTGTCAGCGCACACGCGGAAGTCGCAGGCCAGCGCCAGTTCCAGCCCACCGCCGAGCGCATACCCGGTGATCGCGGCGATGGTCGGCTTGCCGATCTCGGCGACGGCAGTGAACGCACCCTGCAGAGCCGACGACCGCTCGATCATCGTGCGGTAGCCCCATTCGGCCATCTCCTTGACGTCGGCGCCGGCAGCGAACACCTTCGGCCCACCGTGGATGACGACCGCGGCCACGTCCGCCCGCTGGTCGCACTCCCGGGCCAGCGCCGCGAACTGCGCCTGAACTTCGGAGTCCAGCGCGTTCATTGGGGGCCGTTGCAGCGTGAGAACCGCCACACCGTCGCTCACATCGAGCCCGACCAGGGTCTGCGGCATGGCCACCGCCTCCTGTTCCTCTGTGCGTAGCACTCGTGCACCTTCGAGTACTACGGCAGGCTAACCTCCTGATGGAGCCCGCCCGCAGACTGGGTTGGAGCTGACAGGAGGACCATGCGCACACCCGAGGGTCTGCCTTCCATGGGATTGCGCCCCGACCCGGACCACCCCGGACGCGCCACCGTGAACTACTTCGCCCCGGCCGCCGAGCGCGTCGAGTTGCAGCTGCTGGACAGCGGCACGCGGCTCGACCTTGCACCGGGCCCGTACGGGCACTGGGTGGCTGAACTGGACGAGCCGAAATCGGGGAGCACCTACGGCTTCCGGGTCACCGGCCCGTGGGAACCCGAGTTCGGCCTGCGGCTCAACCCCGCCAAACTGCTGCTCGACCCCTACGCGCTGGCCTTCACCGGCGAGCTGCAGGTGAACGACGCCATCCACTCCTACCGGATGGACGACCCGGACGAGATCGACGACACCGACAGCGCCCCGTACGTGCCGCACAGCGTGTACGTGCCGCCGCTGGCTGCCACTGCGAACGCCAGGCCCCGGATCCCGTGGGATCGCACCGTCATCTACGAGACCCACGTCAAAGGCTTCACCAAGTTGCACCCGGACGTGCCCGAAGAGCTGCGGGGCACCTACGCGGGCCTCGCCCACCCGGCAGTGGTGGCGTACTTGAAAGATCTCGGCGTCACCAGCATCGAGCTGTTGCCGGTGCACCACTTCGTGCCGGAACCGATGCTGCTAGGCCGCGGAATGACCAACTACTGGGGGTACAACCCCATCGGCTTCTTCGCCCCACACGCCGCCTACGCCGCGAGCGGGCAGCGCGGGGAGCAGATCGCCGAGTTCCGCGACATGGTGGACACGCTGCACGAAGCCGGGCTGGAAGTGCTCGTGGACGTGGTCTACAACCACACGGCCGAAGGCGACCACCTCGGCCCGACGCTGGCCTGGAAGGGTGCGGCCAACGCCGACACGTACTGGATGCTCGAGGGTGGGATGTACGACAATCCGACCGGCTGTGGCAACGCGATCCGGGCGGAGTCGCCCCGCATGGTGGAGTTGATCCTCTCGTCGCTGCGCTACTGGGTGACGGAGTTGCACGTCGACGGCTTCCGCTTCGACCTGGCCTCCACGCTGGCCCGGACCTCGACCATGGTGACCACGTGGGCGCCGGTGCTGTCGGCGATGAGCGCGGACCCGGTGCTGTCCCACGTGAAGCTGATCGCCGAACCGTGGGACATCGGCATCGGCGGCTACCAGGCGGGCAACTTCCCCGGACCCTGGGCGGAGTGGAACGACGTCTTCCGGGGCCCCGTGCGCGACACCTGGCGCTCCATCGGATCGCTGTCCGAACTCGGCGCCCGGCTCACCGGTTCCGCGGACAGGTTCGCGCACAACGGCCGCCGGCCCTACCACTCGGTCAACTTCATCACCGCCCACGACGGGTTCACGCTGCACGACCTCGTCTCCTACAACGACAAGCACAACGAGGCCAACGGCGAGGACAACCAGGACGGCAGCGACGACAACCGCAGTTGGAACGGCGGCGCCGAAGGGCCCACTGACGACGCCGAAGTGCTCGCCAACCGGCGCGCCCGGCAGCGGTCCCTCCTGGCCACCTTGCTGCTCAGCGCCGGGACTCCCATGCTGCTGTCCGGCGACGAGGCCGGACGCACTCAGCAGGGCAACAACAACGTGTACTGCCAGGACAACGAACTGTCGTGGACCGACTGGTCGAAGCCCGACCAGGATCTGGTGGAGTGGACGAAGCTGCTGCTGCAGATCCGCGACCGGTATGCCGTGTTGCGTCCCGATGTCCACCCGTCCCCCGAGGATCTGCAGTGGTTCAACGAGGAGGGGTCCAGCCTCACGGCCGAGCAGTGGAACAACCCCGACGTGCGTGTGGTGCAGGCCATGTTCACCGGGGAACCGTCGGTGCTGCTGTGCCTGAACACCGGACCGGAGACCGTGGCGATGAACTTCCCGTCCCCCGCCCGCGTCGTGCTGGCCAGTGAAGACGTGACACTGGCCGGGGTCGATCCCTCGGCGGGTGTGAAAGTGCCGGGCTATTCCGTGGTGGTGGCCGAGGTGCTCCCGGCGGACTAGCGCGCGTTTTGTTGCGTTGTTGTCACTCTTCTCGGCGTGTCGCGACCACAACGCGACAGCAGGGGCAACTTCGCAACAAACCCGGCCCTCGGCAAGCCCGGGCCGGACCGACTAGCGTTTCAAGCGTGCCCGACATGACCCAAGGCTCCGGCGCCCCCACTCCCGAAGCCGAGACCTACTGGAGTTCACTGCCTTCCCACGACCTGACCCCGCCGCACCTGTTCGACGGCCGTTTCACGGTGCTCGACGTCAGTCCCGTCGTGGAGAGCGGGCGGCGCTGCGTGAAGGCAGCCGTCGGCGAGCTGATCATGGTGGCGTGTACCGCGTTCCGGGAGGGTCACGACGCGCTCGGCGTGGACCTGGTGGCCACCGACAGCGAGGGGCGCAGCGTCCGTAGCGCGATGATCCCGCGCAATAACGGCACTGACGCGTGGGATGGGACGTTCCGGCCCAACACCGAGGGCAAGTGGACGTACAGCATCCACACCTACAGCGACATCCTGGCCACCTGGCGGCACCGGGCCGAAGTGAAGGTGCCAGCCGGTGTCGACGTGGAGCTGGAACTCGAGGAGGGTGCTCGCATCCTCAGCCGCGCCGACGTGCCGGACCAGACTCTGATCACCCGGGCTGTGACCGGGCTGCGCGACACCAGGCTCTCCCCCGCGGCCCGCTTGGCCGCCGGCCTGTCCGACTCGCTGTGGAAGATGCTGCGTCAGCACCCGATCCGGGACCTGGAGACCGCGTGCGGTCCCTGGCCCGTCTATGTAGACCGGCGACGGGCGCTGTTCGGCTCCTGGTACGAGTTCTTCCCGCGCAGCGAAGGCGCGACCCACAATCCCCCGATGTCGGGCACGTTCCGGCAGGCCGCGAACCGCCTGCCGGCGATCGCCGCAATGGGCGTCGACGTCGTCTACCTGCCCCCGATCCACCCGGTCGGGACGGTCAATCGTAAGGGCCCGAACAACACGCTGACTCCCAGCCCGGACGACCCGGGCTCGCCATGGGCGATTGGCTCTGCCGAGGGCGGTCACGACACCGTGCATCCCGACCTCGGCACGATCGACGACTTCGACGCTTTCGTCACCGCCACCCGCGACCTGGGGATGGAAGTGGCGCTGGACCTCGCACTGCAGGTCGCCCCCGACCACCCGTGGGCGACCGAAGGCAAGCCATGGTTCACGGTCCGCGCCGACGGCACCATCGCCTACGCCGAGAACCCGCCGAAGAAGTACCAGGACATCTACCCGCTGTGGTTCGACGGTGATCCGGAGGGCCTCACGGCCGAGGTGCTGCGGATCATCCGGTACTGGATGGACCACGGTGTGCGGATCTTCCGCGTGGACAACCCCCACACCAAGCCAGTGCGGTTCTGGGACAACGTCATCAACGAGATCAAGCGCACGGACCCGGACGTGCTGTTCCTGGCCGAGGCGTTCACCCGGCCGCCCATGATGCGGGCGCTGGCCGAGGTCGGCTTCGACCAGTCCTACACCTACTTCACGTGGCGCAACGAGAAGTGGGAACTCGAGGAATACCTGCGGGAACTGTCCAGCCATTCCTCGCCCTACATGCGGCCGAACTTCTTCGTCAACACCCCGGACATCCTGCACGCCTACTTGCAGTACGGCGGGCCTGCGGCGTTCTCCATCCGGGCCACGCTGGCCGCGACCACCTCACCGACTTGGGGCGTCTACAGCGGGTTCGAGCTCTTCGAACACGTCGCGGTGAAGCCAGGCAGTGAGGAGTACCTGGACAGCGAGAAGTACCAGTACCGGCCGCGGGACTGGGACGCCGAACCCACGCTGGCGCCCTATCTGACGACCCTGAACCAGATACGCCGTGAACACCCGGCCTTGCAGCAATTGCGGCACATCGTGTTCCACCAGATCGACAGCGACCGCATGCTGGCCTTCAGCAAGCGGGACGGGGACGACACGGTGATCGTGGTCGTGACCTTGGATCCCTTCGGGGCCAGGGAGGCCACGCTGCATCTGGACATGCCGGCCCTGGGTCTGGACTGGCACGATCGGTTCGTGGCGCAGGATCTGATCACCGGTCAGAGTTTCTCCTGGGCGCAGAGCAACTTCGTGCGCCTTGACCCGCATCTCGCATGTGCCCACATCATGTCCGTCCGGCCTGGAGTCATCTGATGATCACTGTCGACACATCTGCCCTGGCCGCCCTCGTGGACGGCACCCACAGCCAGCCGCACTCGGTCCTTGGCGCCCACCCGGACGCCGATGGCGTGACCATACGGGTCCTGCGCCCCGACGCCACCGAGGTGGACGTCGTGGTGGACGGCACCCATCACCCCATGGACCACGAGTACTCCGGGGTCTGGGTCGTGGAACTGCCGGGCAAGGACATCCCGGACTACCGGCTGGCAGTCGCTTACGGCGGTGACAAACTGCCCGCCGACGACCCCTACCGGTTCCTGCCGACACTCGGCGAGGTGGACCTGCACCTGATCAGCGAGGGCCGCCACGAGCAGCTCTGGACGGTGCTCGGCGCCCACGTGCACACCTATGACAGCTTGACCGGCCCGGTGCGCGGCGTGGCGTTCGCGGTGTGGGCGCCCAATGCGCAAGGGGTCCGGGTGGTTGGCGACTTCAACTATTGGAACGGCACGGCCACGCCCATGCGCTCGCTGGGTTCCAGCGGGGTCTGGGAGGTGTTCGTGCCCGAGATCGGCGCGGGCACCCGCTACAAGTACGAGATCATCGGTCGGGACGGTGTGCGCCGGCTCAAGGCCGACCCGATGGCGCAGGCTACGGAGATTCCCCCGGCCACTGCCTCGATCGTCTTCGATTCCCATTACGAGTGGGGCGACGCGCGCTGGCTGGACACGCGCACTGAACGGCCAGCGCACGCCAGCCCGATGAGCATCTACGAGGTGCATTTGGGGTCCTGGCGGCAAGGACTGTCCTACCAGCAGCTGGCCGAGGAACTCGTCGACTACGTGGTCGCGCACGGCTTCACACACGTGGAATTCCTGCCGGTCATGGAGCACCCGTTCGGCGGCTCCTGGGGCTACCAGGTCAGCGCCTACTACGCCCCGACCGCCCGGTTCGGCAACCCCGACGACTTCCGGCATCTCGTCGACGCGCTGCACAAGGCCGGCGTCGGGGTCATCGTCGACTGGGTGCCTGCGCACTTCCCCAAGGACGAGTTCGCGTTGGCCCGCTTCGACGGCACTCCGCTGTACGAGCACTCCGACCCGCGCCGCGGTGAGCATCCGGACTGGGGCACCTACGTCTTCGACTTCGGCCGGCCCGAGGTGCGCAACTTCCTGGTCGCGAATGCCGTCTACTGGTGCGAGCAGTTCCACATCGACGCGCTGCGGGTGGACGCGGTGGCCTCGATGCTCTACCTGGACTACTCGCGCAACGAGGGCGAATGGTCGCCCAATGCCTATGGCGGTCGGGAGAACCTCGACGCCGTGCAGTTCCTGCAGGAGATGAACGCCACGGTCTACCGCCGCTGCCCCGGCGCTTTCACGGTGGCAGAGGAGTCGACGGCGTGGCCGGGCGTCACCCGTGGCACGCACCTCGGCGGCTTGGGCTTCGGGCTGAAGTGGAACATGGGGTGGATGCACGACTCCCTGGACTACGTGTCTCGCGACCCGATCCACCGTCAGTACCACCACGACGAGATGACGTTCGCGCTGGTCTACGCGTGGAGCGAGAACTACGTGCTGCCGATCTCCCACGACGAGGTCGTGCACGGCAAGGGTTCGCTGCTGGGCAAGATGCCCGGCGACCACTGGCGCAAGCGCGCCAACCTGCGTGCGTTCCTGGCCTACATGTGGGCCCACCCGGGTAAGCAGCTGCTGTTCATGGGCAGCGAGTTCGGCCAGGAATCCGAATGGTCGGAGGGCCGCAGCCTGGACTGGTGGCTGCTCGATCAGCCGGACCACGCTGCGCTGACTCGGCTGATCGGGGACCTCAACGCGGAGTACCGCAACAACCCGGCGCTATGGAGCCTGGACACCGAGCCGGCTGGTTTCGAATGGATCGACGCCAACGATGCCAGTGGCAACACGTTCTCCTGGGTGCGCCGCGGGGCCGACGGTGAGTTGCTCGTGTGTGTGGTGAACTTCAGCGCGGTTCCGCATTTCGACTACCGGATCGGTCTGCCCACGGGTGGGACCTGGCGGGAGGTCGTGAACACCGACGCTGCGGACTACGGCGGCAGCGGGGTGGGCAACCTCGGGGCCGTCCATGCAGAGGAGATCCCATGGCACGGTCGGCCGCACAGCGTCACGCTGTCGGTCCCGCCCTTGGGGGCAGTGTGGCTTGTGCCCGAGGACTGAATCCGTCTTTATGCGTCACTTCGGCGGTCGTGACCACAGCGCGACAGCGAGGGCAACGTGGCAGCAAACCCGACTCAGTCCCATTGCGCGTACAACGCGCTGCTGAGGTCCAACGGATCGAGCCCGCGCACCGCTTCGGCAACTCCCGCCCCATCGGGAGCGCCCGTATAGACCAACCGGCCCCGGCCCACGTAGCGCCGCCACTGCTCGGCGAACGCCTGCGCCGCTGACTTGTTCACCCCGAACACGTCGGGGACCGCATGCCACATCACGGCTCGGCCGCGTAGCCGGCGATCGATGAGATATCGCGGGTAGTCCACGGGGCTGATGATCTGCTCAAGTGCTTCGGCGAAACGTAGCGAGAGCGTCGCGTCATCGAGGACAACCGACCACTGACCTCCGGCATCGGGCCTGGCCAGAACGCGCGCGGGATCTACAGCCAGCGTTGCCGCCACCGCCGACCCGAAGGCGATCAACAGCCCGTCCACTCCAACCCGCTTCTCGGCGCGCAGCTCTCGCCATCGCCGCACGAGCCACGCGCCACCCGCGCCCAGGGCTCCTGTCGCCACCGCTGCGGTCGCGACTCCGGGCGTCGGCGCCTGGGCAGCTGCCGCAGCCACGCCACCGGTGACACCTGCCGCCCCGATCATCGCGACTGCCATGCCAGGGCGTCGGGGAACTGCTGGTTCCGGAGCGCCGACGGCGGCGGTCCGCGATGTCGTGACCCGAACCGCGGTTTCCAGGACGTCCCGATACGGCTGGCCGATCTGCCAGGCCTGGCGGGTGCCGGCGAGATCACCTGCAACGTCCAGCGCCGTCGCGTTGACGGCATCGCGGACCTCGGCGACCGGTGGCGCGTATGGACTGATCCGGTCGTCGAGGTGCTCGACACCGGCCACGATCCGGCTCGCCGCATCCGGGGCCAGGTAACCACGGTGCTTGGCAACAAGCCGGCGGTGATCGAGGTCGCCGCGCGGGTGGGCATCATCCACGGCTGTCACCGACCAGACGTGGGCCACTTTGTCCGGCCGCTGCGGGTCGTGCCGGATCGCCCGGCCCCGCACCTGCACTACGGCGGTCGACGTGGTTGCCACCGTGAGATCGACCAAGACGTTGACGGCCGGCGCATCCCAGCCCTCGCCGAGCAGACCACGCGTGCCGACCAGCACGTCCACGTCCCCTGCCTGAAAGGCCCGCGTGATCGCCGGCACCCAGTCCCGCGGCCCCCACGGGCCGACAAGCTGCGCCAGCCCGTCCGGCCGCGGTTCCACCGTCACGCCCGGCTGCTGCAACGCCCGTAGAATTTCCGGCCTGCCACCTACGGAATTCCCAGTCATCAGCACGACCCGCAGATCGGGATTCGCCGCCTGCACCTGCGTCAGTGACTCCCACGCCGAGCCAGCATCCTGGGAAAGCACACTGCGCACGTCCGCGGGCGGCGCGGCTTGGGCGTTCTCAAAGTCGGTGAGCACGATCGCTCGCAGATCGTCACCGCGCACCAACCGTTCCTGCGCGATCACGTACCCCGCCGCCACCGCCTTTGCCGCCGAGCGCGCCAGGACCCGGTCGATCGACGACTGACCACGCCGCACCCCACGCGTGGTCATGGTCCAGCCGAGGGCCCGCAACCCGGTCCGCAATTGCTCCCACCCGGGCTCGTTCGCCGGAGCCAGAACAGTGCGGCCGTAATCGCCGAGCACAGCCACCCAGTCGTCGACCTGGACCTCCTGCCGGTGCTCGTCGCGCATGCGCGCGCCGTCGGGTAGAGCGCACAGCCCCGCATGGGCCATCCGCAGCACCGCCCGGGCAATATCCGGCCGGGAGCGATCGATGTGCGACCAGCTCACCCCTTCGTGACGCACCCAGGCGGAATCGACATAGCCGAACAACCCTTGTCGCGCGAAGTCCGGCGCCGTCACGGCCGCGAGCAGTTCCTGCCAGCGCAGCGCGGACTGTGCAAGGTAGTCCAGCTCGCTGGGCGTCGGTGTGACGAACCAGGGCAGTTCCCGGTAGGGCGCCAGAACCCCGTCGCGGACCAGCGCCGGAGTACTCACCGCATGCAGCACCGGCCCGAACAAGCCCTCCATCAGGTCGGCTTCCTCGGCATTCAGCGCGTCCCGGGGAGTGGCAGTCAAGGCCACCACCACTGCCTGGGCCTGCTTCAGGACATCAGCGAGCAGCGTTCCCCATACCGCAGCTAAGTGATGCGCCTCGTCCAGCACAAGCGTGAACTGGCCATCGCGAAGGCGTTGCACCATCGCGGCGGCCTCGGGGTGCAGCCTTGCGACTGGATCCTTCTCGCTGGCGTCCTCGTCGAACGTGGCCAGCGCCTGGTAGGTAAGCACCGTGACGTCCGCGACCAGTTCCCGGTCATCGGCGACCGACACAGAACCGGCCTGCTGCCACAACTGCAGCCACTGCGACTGGATGGCCGTGTTCGGCACGAGCACCAGGATCTGCCTGCCCAACTCCTGCCCGATCAGGCTGCCTAGCAGGGTCTTGCCGGAGCCGGGCGGCATCACGAAATGGAAGCGGACGGCATCGGCATGCGCCCGAAAAGCGTCGAGTGCGGCCTGCTGATGCGGCCTGGGGGCGGGCAATCTCGCAGCCAGCAACCGCTGCGCCACGTCGCCCATGCCCGCCAGCGTGGCAGAAAGCGTGGCTGCGACACGCGGGTAGAGTCGACGGGTGACCGTTCCGCCCCGCACCCGCGCCGCAGCCCGGTTGGGCCTGCTGACCTCCTCGCTGTCACGACGCATGGGACGCGGCGAAGGCATGGTCATCGGCGGCCGGGTGATCATGCGGCTGTCCCCCAACGCCATCCGCGACCTCGCCCGCGGCCGGGTCGCGGCCCTGGTCAGTGCCACCAACGGCAAGACCTCCACCACCCGCCTGCTGGCCACCGCAGTCGAGCAGGCCGGACCGGTGATCAGCCAGCACACAGGGGCCAACATGACCTCCGGCGTGGTCGTGACCCTGGCGACCGGCGACCCGGACGCGACCGCGGTCCTCGAGGTCGACGAGGCCTACCTGCCGCAGATCTTCCAGGCCACCGCGCCCCGGGTGATCCTGCTCGGCAACCTCAGCCGCGACCAGTTGGACCGCATGAACGAGGTCGCGATGGTTGCGCGCCGCTGGCGGGAGATGCTGATCGGCGCTGAGCAGACGACGGTCGTTGCCAACGCCGACGACCCCTCCATCGTGTGGGCCGCGCGGCATGCCCCGCATGTCATCTGGGTTGCGGCCGGTCAGGTGTGGACGGCCGATTCCGCGGTCTGTCTGGACTGCGGCGCGCTGCTGCGCCGGGACGGCGACGAGTGGGGCTGTCCGCAGTGTGGCTTCGCCCGGCCCACGCCCGAGTGGACCCTGGAATGGACCGGTGAACACGGGATCGTCCAAGGCCCTGACGGCGCCACCTACGATCTGCACCTCCAGCTGCCCGGGCGATTCAACGCGGCGAACGGGGCTCTGGCCCTGGTCGCCACGGTTGCGCTGGGGCTGGATCCCGGCGAATCCGCCCGCCGTATGGCGACTGTGCAGTCCGTGTCGGGACGGTATGCCGTGGTCCGGGTTGGTGAGCTCACGATCCGGCTGCTATTGGCCAAAAACCCGGCCGGCTGGACGGAACTGGTCGACGTCATGCCGCCAGCGCCCACCCCGGTCATTGTGACGATCAACTCGAACGCCGCGGATGGCCGCGATCCCTCGTGGTTGTGGGACGTCCCCTTCGAACGGCTGCGCGGTCGCACGGTTGTGGCCACCGGCGACCGCCGCCGGGATCTGGCAGTCCGGCTGCTGCACGCTGGCGTCGATCATGTGGTGATCGAGGATCCGTACGCACCCGGCGCTCCGCTGCCGGACGGCATGCGCGATCTGGACGTTGTCGACTGTGCGGCCACTTACACCGCCTTCCACCGCCTTCGGACAACCGCGGAGCAGCAATGATCACCTTGGTGTCCATCTACCCGACGTTGCTGGGGACCTACGGCGACGGCGGTAACGTCATGGCGCTCAAACACCGGGCCGAGTTGCAGGGCCTGGACGTCGAGGTCGTCACGGTGGAGTCCGGCGAAGCGGTTCCGGAGAGCGGCGACCTGTATGTGATGGGCGGCGGGGAGGACAGCGCCCAGACCGCCGCATCCAATGCCCTGCGGGCCGGTGGGGCAGTCAAGCGAGCCGCCGAGCGCGGCGCCGCGGTGTTCGCGATCTGCGCGGGATACCAACTGCTGGGCGAGTATTTCCCTGATGCGACCAGCACACCGACCCCGGGCCTGGGGATCCTCGACGTGCGCACCGACCGGCTGCCCAAACGCGCCGTCGGGGAACTGGCTGCGACTGCCCGGGACCCGCTCGACCAGGTGCTCACGGGGTACGAGAACCACGCCGGAGCCACCCACCTCGGTCCCGACGCCACACCCCTGGGAATGGTCAAAGCCGGCATCGGCAACGGTGATGGCAGCGAGGGGGCGCTCAGCGGTCACATCGTGGGGACCTACCTGCACGGTCCCTGCCTTGCCCGCAACCCGCAGATCGCCGACCTGCTGCTGGGCTGGGCAGTCGGGCGGGAACTGCCGTTCATCGAGGAGCCCGAGGTCACGGCCTTACGCGAGGAACGGTTGCGCACAGTCCTGGACTGAGTTTTGTTGTGCTGTCGTCGCGACACGCCGAAGCTAGCGGCGACAACGCGACAATTCACACGGTCAGAACAGGGCGTTGGCCAGTTTCGTGCGCGCCGCGATGACCGCAGGATCGGCGTCGCCGACCAGCGCGAACAGATCGACCAGCGCACTGCGAGCCGGCCCCTTGTCCGAGGCTGCGCGCACCACCGCCAGCAGCCGCTCGAATGCTGCCTCCGGCTCGCCCCGGGCAACCTCGACGTCGGCAGCCACCGTGGCCAGTTCCAGACCCTGGGGATCGGCGTCCGCGGCGGCGATGGCGGCCTGTGGGTCGACCCCGTCGGTGCGGCGGAACAACGCCACCTGCGCCAGCGCTGCCGATGCCTGCTCGGCGTCCACGACCCGGAGTTGCTCGTACAGGTCGTGTGCCGCGTCGAAGTCGCCGGCCTCGATCGCCTCGGCCGCCTGGTCCCAGCGCGGATCTTCAGCGGGCTCGGCGACAGCTTCGGGAGGCTGCGCGGCCCCCACCGTCCCGGCCACCCCCGCCTGCTGTGCCACGCGCAGCACCTCGTCGATGTACTGGCGGACCTGACTTTCCGGCAACGCGCCCTGGAAAAGCGGCAGCACCTGCCCCTGGATCACCGCAACGACGGTGGGGATGGACTGCACGCGGAACGCCGCGGCGATCCCCTGCTGGGCGTCCACGTCGACCTTGGCCAGGATCCAGCGGCCGGCATCCTCGACCGCCAGCTTCTCCAGAATCGGACTCAGTTGCGTGCACGGCTGGCACCAGGTCGCCCACAGATCCACGACCACCGGCACCACCGAGGACGCGGCGATGACGTCGGTCTCGAACGTCGCCTCGGTGACATCCAAGATCACGGAAGCCGCTTGTGGGTCCGCTGCCCGCGCCTGCGCTTTGGCCTGCGCCTCACGGGCTGCCGCAAGGGCACCGAGGTCCACCGCGCCGCGGAAGTGGGAGTTGGGCTGGGTCGTCATGGATTCATTGTGGCTCATGCCCTCGCGACCGGCAGGCGCGTCTAGGATGATCACGATGTCTGAGCATCCCAAGCCGGGACGACCTCGCAGCGCACAGGCGGACGAGGCGATTCTGGCCGCCGCTCGCGAACTTCTGGCTGAAGGTGGTCTGGCCAATCTCACCGTGGAAGGCACCGCTCATCGGGCCGGCGTCGCGAAAACCACCGTGTACCGGCGCTACCCGTCCCGTCTGGACTTGGCCGTCGCGGCTATCGCGGCACTGGTGTCCGATACCCGGCCGTCGGGCGACTCGATCGAGGAGAAGACCACCTCAGGTCTCGGACTGTTCCAGCAGAGTATGCGCGGTCC
>ERZ795062.721-NODE-721-length-26010-cov-13.257330_pt1 | contig 26010 bp, 29 predicted proteins | sample MGYA00375146_ERZ795062 | MGnify/ENA primary metagenome ERZ795062 (study PRJEB30191, sample SAMN05720281) | activated sludge metagenome | isolation source: Anaerobic digester | place: USA | collected 2015-07-16 ... | reverse complement strand
CTCGACATCGACAGCCACGCCTCGATCTGGGACGGCTGCAAGATGGGCGATGCCGAAGTCGTCCCCTTCAAGCACAACGACATCGAAGCGATGGAAAAGCGCCTGAAGCGCATTCCCGAAGGCGCGGGCAAGCTGGTGGTGCTGGAAGGCGTCTATTCGATGCTGGGCGACATCGCGCCGCTGAAGGAGATGATCAAGGTCGCCAAGGACAACGGCGCCATGGTGCTGGTGGACGAGGCGCACTCGATGGGCTTCATCGGCCCCAACGGGCGCGGCGTGGCCGAGGACCAGGGCGTGCTCGACCAGGTCGACTTCGTGATCGGCACCTTTTCCAAGTCGGTCGGCACGGTGGGCGGCTTCTGCGTGTCGAATCATCCCAAGTTCGAGATCATGCGGCTGGTCTGCCGCCCCTACGTGTTCACCGCCAGCCTGCCGCCCAGCGTTGTGGCCACGGCCTGCACTTCGATCCGCAAGCTGATGCACGCGGGCAACAAGCGCGCCCACCTGTGGGAAAACTCGCGCACCCTGCACAAGGGCCTGCGCGACAAGGGCTTCCAGCTGGGCACCGAGGAACCGCAATCGGCGATCATCGCGGTAATCATGCCGGATCTGGAGCGCGGCGCGGCGATGTGGGAAGCGCTGCTGCACGAGGGGCTCTACGTCAACCTCGCCCGCCCGCCCGCGACCCCGGCCGGGATGACGCTGCTGCGCTGCTCGCTCTGCGCGGAACACAGCGCCGAGCAGGTCCAGACCATCATCGGCATGTTCGAGCGCGCCGGGAAGGCCGTGGGCATCATCTGACCCGCACCGGACCGGCTGGCAACCATGGTTGACGCAGGCCGGGGCAGTGATGCACTAAAGCCCTGAAGCGATTGAGCGCAGGGGGCAGATGTGAACGGATTCCGGCTGATTTTTGCCATGGCGGCGGCGCTGGCCCTGGGAGCTTGCGGCAAGGCCAATACCACCTGCTCCGACGAAGCCGCCAAGGCCGCGCTGGAGACTGCGATCCGCGACGGCCTTCAGAAGATCGTCCTGGAGAGAGCCAAGGGCGGCGACGGCAAGCTGGCCGTTGGCGGCTCCAAGATCCGCGCCGCGATCGCCGATCTCAAGCTGGTGATCGAGAATATCCGCACCACCAAGGAAGATCCCAACAGCACCAAGCGGTTCTGCACCGGGAACCTCAAGATCGTGTTCGGCACCAGCGTATTCGACGATGCCGCCAAGGCGCGCGAGATCGCCGGGCTTCCCGGCCTTGACGAAGCCGCCGATGCCGCCGGGGTCGACAAGGGGGCCGATTACCTGACCGGCGATCTCGACTACAGCGTCCAGCCGACCGACGACGGCAGCAAGATCGTAGCCGAGTTCGAAGAGGCCGACGCCAAGCTGGGCGTCTTCGGAGAGGTGCTGGCCGCCTCGTTGCTGCGCGCCAACCTGGAAAACCAGCAGCGCATGGAAGCCGAGAATGCCGCGCTGGCCGCCAAGCAGGAAGAGGAGGCGATCAACGCCGCCAACCGCGCCTCGATCGAACAGGCGACCCTCGCCCGCAAGACCGCCGACGAGGCCTTGACGGCGGTATGGCAGGGCCTTGCGCCCGAAGTGCGCCAGCGATTGCTGGCCGAACAGCGGGTCTGGATCAGGCGCAAGGATGCGGCCTGCAAGGTGCACGGCCTGCAAAGCGCGACCGACCCGACCGGGCAGACCGTCGCCACGCTGAACTGCCAGGCGAACGAGGCCCAGAACCGGATGGGGCAGTTGCAGAACTACCTCTCGATTCAATGAGCTGCCGATGACCTCTGCCCGGCGCCTGTCCGGCAAGCGCGCGATCGTTACCGGCGCGGCGCGCGGGATCGGCAAGGCTATCGCCCGCGCCTTTGCCGCCGAGGGCGCGCAGCTGCTGCTGGCCGATATCGACGCCGGGGCGCTTGCCGCCACGGCGGCTGACCTTGGCGCCGAAGCCTTTACCTGCGACGTCGCAAGCAAGGCCGAGGTCGAGCGCCTGATCGCCCGCGCCGCGACGCGCTGGGGCGCCCTTGACGTGCTGGTCAACAATGCCGGGATCACCCACGCAGCCAGCCTGGATGCGCTGACCGAGGAGGATTTCGACCGGGTCTTCGCCACCAACCTCAAGTCCGCATTGTGGGCGACGCAGGGCGCGGCGCGGCTGATGGGCGAAGGCGCCGCAGTGGTGAACATGAGCTCGGTCAACGCCGTGCTCGCGATCCCCGACCAGATTCCCTACGCGGTGAGCAAGGGGGCGATGAAGCAGCTGACAAATGTCACCGCTGTGGCGCTCGCCCCGCGCGGAATCCGGGTCAATGCCATCGGCCCCGGCTCGATCATGACCGAGATGCTGCGCGGGATCATGTCCGACCGCGCGGCGGAAGAGCGCATCCTGGCGCGCACCCCGCTGGGCCGCTGCGGCGAGCCGGAGGAAGTCGCGGCGATTGCCGTGTTCCTGGCCAGTAGCGAAAGCTCCTACGTCACTGGGCAGACCATCTACCCCGATGGCGGGCGGCTGGGGCTGAACTACACGGTGCCGGTCAACCGCTGAGCCTCCCACACGGCTTTGTTCCCGTTCGTGTCGAGCGCAGTCGAGACACGTTTGCGCCAACGTGTCTCGACTGCGCTCGACACGAACGGGGGTTGGGTGATCGGGAAATCCCTGGGGAAGCTAAAGCCCCAGTCCGGCCCCGCCCTGCGCCGCCTGCGCGCGGCAGAACCCCTCGCGCGCGCTCAGCCGATCGAAATAGGCCTGCATCCCCGGCGTCAGCTGGTCTTCCAGCCCGATCTGCCGCGCCAGCATCACCGCGTAGCCCACCGAAATGTCCGCCATCGTGAAGCGCCCTGCCGCCGCAAAATCGCCCCGCATCATGCCTTCCGCATTGCGCAGGCGTGATCCGAACCACTGGGCATAGTCCTCCGCCGCCTGGGCCAGGCGCCGCTCGGGCGGCTCCAGCCGGGTATAGCGCAGGTGGATGGTCTGCGGGAACGTCAGCGTCGCCTCGCCCATCACCAGGAAGTTCATGTAGGCGGGATAGTCCGGCTCGTCCGGTGCGACCGCCAGCGGGCTGGGGCCGAACTTCGTCGCCAGCACGTGCGGGATCGCCGCGCTTTCGGTCATCAGCTGGCCGTCGATGAAGCAGGCCGGGACCGTGCCGAGCGGATTGGTGTCGCGGTATCCCTCCACAAAGACGCGCGGGGGAAAGCGCATCAGGGTCAGCTCGTAGGGCAGCCCCAGTTCCTCCAGCGCCCAGAGCACCCGGAACGAGCGCGCATCACGGCAATGGTGGAGCTGGATGCGTGACATCACCGGATCGCCGCCGCAGCCGCAGCGGCTTCACACACCGCGCTGGTTTCCTGCGATCCGCCAGACAGCATCGCCGCCGCCACGAACCCGCCGACCACGACAATCGCGAACCCCGCCGTGGCAAGGCCCAGATACTTGTCGATGAAGGCCTTGATCGGCGCGCCGAACAGGCGGAACAGCACGCCCACGATCATGAAGCTGATCGAGCGGCTGACGATCGAGGCGCCGATGAAGATCAGCAGCGGCATGGCAATGAACCCGGCGGTGATCGTCAGCAGCTTGAACGGGATCGGCGTTGCGCCCTTGATCATGATGATCTCGGCCCCGTATTCGCGCAGGTAGCAGGCGGCGCGCGGGAAGCTCTGGCTCAGCCCCAGGGCGGCGAGCAGCTGGGTGCCCACCGTGTCATACAGGAAATAACCGATCGCATAGCCCAGCATGCCCCCCGCCACCGAGGCGATGGTGGCAATCGCGGCAAACCGCACCGCCTTCTTCGGTTCGGCCAGGCACATGATCCCCAGCAGGGGATGCGGCGGGATCGGAAAGAAGCTGGCTTCCATGAAGGCGAACAGCGCCAGCCACCATTCGGCGTGGCGATGCGCGGCCTTGGCCATGGTCCATTCGTAAAGGCGGCGCAGCATCGCTTGTCCCTGTTACCCGGCAATTCGCGCCCTGCTTAGCCACGAGGCCGCAGGGCGACAAGGGCATGCCTGATATAACCAAATCGGTTATTTCGTTTGACATCGTGACGCTCTTATGGCACAAATACGGAACATCGCGATCAACCGATTCGAAGCCGCCCCGCGCTTCGCCCCTCCCCTTCCAGCATCAGGAACCCCTGGATGAGCAAGGCGCCAACCGCGCCCGCCGCCGCTGCGCCCGCAGCGCGTGGCCGGCCGCGCACCAAACAAACCAAGCTGCCGCCGCGCCTGCGCGACGCCGAGGGCGAGGACCGCCTGAACAAGCACTGGCGCACCTATTTCCTGGCCGCGCTGGTCGAAACGTCCAACGTCACCCGCTCCGCCGAACGGGCCGGGATCTCGGTCAGCCGGGTCTACCGGGTGCGGCGCGAGCATCCCGGCTTTGCCGCCGAATGGCGCCAGGCGCTGTGCGAGGGCTACGAGAACCTGGAGATGGAACTGCTCGGCTATCTGCGCGATCCGGACGGTGGCCGAAAGATGGACGTGGCCAATGCGATCCGCCTGCTGGCCCAGCACCGCCAGTCCGTGGCGCATGAACGCGCCGCGCAGGACGACCGCAGCGAGCAGGAAGTGCTCGATTCGATCGACGCCATGATCGATTCCATGCGGGAACGCGCCGCCGCCAATGCCGCGCAGCTTCAGGGCAGCGACAATCAGGATGGGCCGGATGAGCACAGCGAGTGACAGCCGCGCAGCCTTCCTGCTGGGCCTGCCCCGGCACGAGCGCGCCGCCATGCTTGCCGCGATGGACCAGCGCCAGCACCAGTCCCTGCGCCATCACTGGCGGTTGTGGGCCCATGCCGGGCAGTTGCCGCCGCACGGCGAGTGGCTTGGCTGGCTGATCCTTGCCGGGCGCGGTTTCGGCAAGACGCGCGCCGGGGCGGAATGGGTCCGCGCCATCGCGGAAAATGATCCGCAGGCCCGGATCGCGCTGGTCGGCGCATCGCTGGGCGAAGCACGCAGCGTGATGGTGGAAGGTGACAGCGGCCTGCTGGCGCTGGCCCCGCGCGGGCGCCGCCCTCGCTTCGAGCCTTCGAAGCGGCAGTTGCGCTGGCCAAGCGGCGCGCAGGCAACGCTGTTTGCCGCCGGCGAGCCAGAAAGCCTGCGCGGGCCGCAGCACAGCCACGCCTGGTGCGACGAGATCGCCAAATGGGACAATGGCAAGGCCGAAAGCGCCTGGGACAACCTGCTGCTCGGCCTGCGGCTGGGCGAACGCCCGCAAGTGGTGGCCACCACCACCCCGCGTGCGGTGCCCTTGCTGAAGCGGCTGCTCGATCACCCGGAGGTTGCGGTGACGCGCGGGCGGACATTCGACAACAAGGCCAACCTGCCGCCGCGCTTCATTGCCGCCGTGCGGCGCGAATATGGCCGCTCCGCGCTGGGGCGGCAGGAACTGGACGGAGAACTGATCACCGATATCGAAGGTGCGCTGTGGACCCGCGCCCTGCTGGAAGCCTGCCGCTCTGCGGCGGCTTCCGGCACTGGTGGCGGATGGAGCCGGGTGGTGGTGGGGGTCGATCCCCCCGCCTCGGCCCAGGGTGACGCCTGCGGGATCGTGGTCTGTGCCCTTGGCGAAGATGGAACGGCCCATGTGCTGGCCGATGCCAGCGTGGAAAAGGCCAGCCCGGAACGCTGGGCGCGCGCCGTTTCCCGCACCGCTCAAGGCTGGCAGGCCGACCGCGTGGTGGCCGAGGCGAACCAGGGCGGGGCGATGGTCGAAAGCGTGCTGCGCGCCGCCGATCTCTCCCTGCCGGTGCGGCTGGTCCACGCCAGCCGGGGCAAGACGGCCCGCGCCGAACCGGTCGCCGCGCTCTACGAGGCGGGCCGAGTGCGCCACGCCGGGCAGTTCCCGGCGCTGGAAGACCAGCTCTGCGGGCTGCTGGCGGGCGGCGCCTACGCAGGCCCCGGCCGCAGCCCGGACCGCGCCGATGCCCTCGTCTGGGCGCTGACCGAACTGATGCTGGGACGGCAGGCTGCACCGAGGGTGTGGCTGAGCTGAACGCCGCACCGGGCCGCCGGTGCGCTCATATTTTACCCGCCCTTGCGGGCGGGACGTTCAAGAAAGGCCCCTCATGTCCTTCCTCCAGACCATCGCCGCCGCCTTCAAGGGCGGGGGTGCCCGCGTGCCGCTGGCGCGGGCCTACACTTCGCCATGGTTCTTCGCCGATGGCGGGGGTGCGCGCGCGCCATTCGAATACACCTCGTCCGTCAAGCGCGCCTATGTCGACAACCCGGTCGCCCAGCGCGCGGTGCGGCTGGTGGCCGAAGGGATCGGCGGCGCGCCGCTGCTGCCCGCCGACCCGGCGCTCACCCAGCTCGTCACCGCGACCAGCGCGGGCCAGTCGCTGCTGGAAACGCTGGCGAGCCAGCTGCTGCTGCACGGCAATGCCTATGTCCAGATCGTCAAGGACGGCGCGGGCCAGCCGGTGGAGCTGTTCGCGCTGCGCCCCGAACGGGTCAGCGTGGTCGCCGGAGAGGACGGCTGGCCGGCCGCCTATGCCTACCGCGTGGGCGAACGCAGCCTGACCATTCCGGCAGAGGACCAGGACGCCAGCCCAAGCCTGATCCACATCCGCCACTTCCACCCCGGCGACGACCATTACGGCGCGGGCTGCCTTGCCGCCGCCGACCAGGCGGTCGCCACCCACAACGCCGCCGGACAGTGGAACCGCCTGCTGCTGGAAAACGCCGCGCGGCCCTCTGGCGCGCTGGTCTATGATCCGGGCGACGGCGCGGGGCTGACGGCGGAGCAGTTCGACCGGCTCAAGGCCGAACTCGCCTCGGCCTATTCCGGCCAGTTCAATGCCGGGCGGCCGATGCTGCTGGAAGGCGGGCTCAAGTGGCAGCCGCTCAGCCTGACGCCTGCGGACATGGACTTTGCCGAGCTGAAGGCCGCCGCCGCGCGCGACATTGCCCTCGCTTTCGGGGTGCCGCCCATGCTGCTCGGCCTGCCGGGGGACGCGACCTATGCCAATTACCGCGAGGCCAACCGCGCGCTGTGGCGGCTGACCCTGCTGCCGCTTTCCGCCAAGATCCTCTCGGCCCTGGGCGAGGGGCTGGAGACCTGGTTCCCGGGTGCCAGGCTCGCGATCGACCTCGACCGGGTGCCCGCGCTGGCCGAGGACCGCGAGCGGCTGTGGTCGCAGGTTTCCGCCGCCGATTTCCTCTCCGACGCGGAAAAGCGTGCCCTGCTGGGCCTGCCGCCCGCCCAATCAAGGAACAAAGCATGAACCGTGATGAGATGGTGGCCCGCCTGCTCGCCCAGGCCGCCGATGCCGGGGGCGACATGGTGACCCTGCGCGCGATCGTGGAAGAAGCCAGCGAACTGGGCGCCGAGCGGGTGCTCGCCCGGATGGGACTGGACGATCCCGATGCCCATTCCGACCTCTCGGAACTGCGCGAGCTGCTCCAGGCCTGGCGCGATGCCAAGACCGCCGCGTGGAAGGCGGTGCTCGCCTGGGTGGTGCGCGGGGCGCTCGCGCTGGTGCTGATGGGCATGGCCTGGAAGCTGGGCGCGACGGGGCTGCTGAAGTGAGGCTTGCAGGCTATGCGGCCCTGTTCGGCCGCCGCGACGCGGGCCGCGACACGATCCGCCCCGGCGCTTTCACCCGCACCCTCGCCCAGCGCAGCGAACCCCTGCCGCTGTTCTGGCAGCACCGCCCCGACCAGCGGATCGGCTGGATCGAAAGCGCCGCCGAGGACGCGCGCGGCCTGCGGGTCATCGCCCGGATCGACAACCCCGATGGCGGCGCCGGGGCGGCGCTGCGGCGGGGCGCGGTCACCGGCCTGTCCTTCGGCTACCGCGCGCGCAGCTTTACCCGCGATGCGGCTGGCCGCGAGCTGACCGAGATCGACCTGTTCGAAGTCAGCCTGGTCACCCACCCGATGCAGCACGGGGCGCGGGTGCATCTCATCACCTGACACCCGCCGCAAGGCGGCAACCGGACCCCCCTCCCGCCACCCAACACTCCCTCCCCCAGCCCCTCCCGCCAGCGGGAGGGGAGTTCACGGTGTCCCGCCGGTGGCGGGACGCTTCCTTTGAAAGGCCAAATCCATGGACAATACCCTCCCCGAACAGGCGCTCGATGCCTCGTTCGATCTCGTCGCCCGCCAGGACGCGGCGGAGCAGGCGCTGGGCGCGCTGCGTTCGGACGTCGATGAAGTGAAGTCGCGGCTCGACCGCGTCAGCCGCGCCGCCGCCCGCCCCGCCATCGGCGGCGGCGCTGCCCCCAGCCTGGAACTGAAGGGCTTCGTCAACGGCTACCTGCGCCATGGCCGCGAGGCCGAGCTGAAGTCGGTCAGCGGCGCTGTGGCCGCCGATGGCGGCTTTGCCGTCCCGCGTGAGATCGACGCGCTGATTTCGATGCAGCTCAAGACGATCAGCCCGATCCGCGCGATTTCGCAGGTCGTCCAGACCGGCAGCGCGGGCTATCGCAAGCTGGTCACCGCGGGCGGCTCCGCCTCGGGCTGGGTCAGCGAGGTCGCGGCGCGGCCCGAAACCACCACGCCCAAGTTCAACGAGATCGCCCCGCCGATGGGCGAGCTTTACGCCAACCCGGCGGCGAGCCAGGCCATGCTCGACGATGCCGATTTCGACATCGAAGCCTGGCTGGCAAGCGAGATCGCGATGGAATTCGCCCGCGCCGAAGGGGCGGCCTTCGTCAGCGGCACCGGCACCAACCAGCCGCGCGGCTTCCTGAGCGCGCCGACCGCCGCAACCAGTGATGCGGTCCGTCCGTTCGGCACGCTCCAGTTCCTCGCCAGCGGCAATGCCTCGGCCTTCGACGCCTCGCCGGAACTCAAGCTGATCGACCTGGTCCACTCGCTCAAGGCCGGGCACCGCCAGGGCGCGGTCTTCGTGATGAATTCGAAGACGCTCGCCACCGTGCGCAAGTTCAAGGCGGCGGACGGCACCTTCCTGTGGCAGCCGGGCCTGCTTGAAGGGGCGCCCGCGCGCCTGCTCGGCTATCCGGTGATCGAAGCCGAGGACATGCCGGACGTGGCGGCGGGCACCCTGCCGATCGCCTTCGGCAACTTCAAGGCCGGCTACCTGATCGCCGAACGCAAGGCGACCACGATCCTGCGCGATCCCTTCACCAACAAGCCCTTCGTCAACTTCTACGCCACCAAGCGCGTCGGCGGGCAGGTGCTGGATAGCGATGCGATCAAGCTGCTGAAGATCTCGACCTGAGCCTGACGCGGGCGGCGATGCCCCTCGTTGCCGCGCGCTCGCGGTGCCCCACGGCGCCGCACCCCCGCGCCCGCGCCGCACCCTCCCCTGCGGCGCGGGCGCACCCCATTCATCCCAGACACGGAGACCGCCATGAAGCGGGTTATCATCACCCCCGCCGCGCTGGCCCCCGCCGCACTGGCGGAGCTCAAGGACTGGCTGGGCATCACCGTGCCGGCCGACGACGCGCAGCTTGGTGCCCTGCTGCGCATGGCCCTCGACCTGTGCGAGGATTTCACCGGCACCATGCCGCTCCAGCAGGTCTGCGAGGAAGTGCTGCCGGCCACGCCCGAATGGACGCGGCTGACCGCGCTGCCGGTCCAGGCGATCACCTCGGTCCAGGGCATTCCGGCAGACGGACCGCGCTTCGCGCTGGCTGCCGGGGATTGCCGGATCGATCTGGACGCCGATGGCTCTGGCCGGATCGGCGTGCTGCGCCCGGGCATCGCGGGCCGCGTGGCGGTGCGCTTTACCGCAGGTCTCGCGCCGGATTGGGCCGCCCTGCCCGAAGCCCTGCGCCACGGGGTGCTGCGGCTGGCCGCGCACCAGTACCGCCAGCGCGAGGGCGATCAGCAATCGGCCCTGCCCCCGGCAGCGGTCGCCGCGCTGTGGCGTCCGTGGCGCAGGCTGCGGCTGGCATGAAGGACGCCTCCGCCGATTTCTCGGCCCTGCTGGTCCGGCTCCAGGCCCAGGCCCTCCGGCTGGCCTCGGCCCGCGCCGAAACGCTGCGGCTGGAACGCCGCGATCCCGCCCAGCGCTGGCGCCGCGCGGCGCTGCTCTGGCCGCTGTTCAGCAAAGGATAGCCACAATGGAAATTGCCCTGCGCGCCGCGCTGCTTGGCTGGCTGGCCGCCGATCCGGCGCTGTCCGGCCAGCTCAACGCGATCGTCGAGGAAGCCCCTTCGCGCAGCGCCCTGCCGTGGCTGGCGATTGCCGCCAGCGCCAGCGCCGACTGGTCGGTGAAGGACCGTGCGGGCCGCGAAGTCCGGATCGCGCTGGAACTGCACTGCCGGGGCGATCAGCCAGGCAGCGCCGCCGCGCTGACCGCCGGAATCGAGGCGCGGATCGCCGCCCTGCCCGCCGCGCAAGCGGGCTTCCGGGTGGTGAACGCCCAGTTCCTGCGCGCCCGCGCCGAACAGCGCGCCGGGAACACCCGCGCGATCCTGATCGAATACCGCTTCCGCCTGCTGGCGGACTGATCCCATCCAACCAGGAGAAAGACCATGACCGCACAGAAAGGCAGCGCCTTCCTGCTCAAGATCACCGACGGCGCCGAGCCGCCGGTCTACCGCACTGTTGCGGGCCTGCGCACCACGCAGATGTCGATCACCGGCGACAGCGTGGTCGTCACCAGCAAGGACAGCGCCGGCTGGCGCGAACTCCTTTCCGGTGCCGGGGTGCGCTCGGTCTCCGTCACCGCTGCCGGGATTTTCCTGGGCAGCGCCGCCGAGGCGCAGCTGCGCACCAACGCGATGAACGGCACGCTCGACAGCTATGAACTGAGCTTCGAGGACGGGGAAAAGCTGCGCGGCAGCTTCCTGGTCCAGAAGCTCGACTATTCGGGCGATTTCAACGGCGAGCGCAATTACACCCTGCAGCTGGAAAGCTCCGGCCCGATCACCGCGGTGCCTGCGGCGTGAGCGGCGGCGCCAATCCCCACCGGGGCGAAGCAGTGCTGGCAATCAGGGGCGAAGCGCGGGTGCTGCGCCCCAGCTTCGCCGCACTGGTCGCCGCCGAGGAAGAGCTTGGCCCGCTGTTCGCGCTGGTCGAGCGCGCGGCGGCGGGTCAGCTGCGACTGGCCGAACTGGTCGCGCTGTTCTGGCACTGCCTGGCAGCGCGCGATGGCGTGACCCGTGACGATCTGGGCCAGACGGTGATCGCGCTGGGCCTGGCCGAAGCCAGCAAGCCGCTGCGCACCCTGCTTGCCCAGATCCTCCAGGGCGAGGCCGGGCCCGTCCAATGAGCGAGCCCCCGCACGGCCAGTCGTTCGGTCCGGGCGCGGCGCGTCTGGCCGGGCTGGCCGGGCGGCTGCTGGGCTGGCGGCCGGACGAGTTCTGGCACGCCACCCCTGCCGAACTGGCCGCGATCCTGGCCCCGCCCACGGCTGCGCCGGGCCGCCCGCTCGACCGAACCGAACTCAACCGCCTGATGGAGCGCGACCATGACTGACCCGGTCGATACCCTGATGATCGACCTGCGCGCCAATACCCAGGGCTTTGCGCAGGATGTCGCCGCCATGCGCGGCAGTTTCGATGGCCAGTTGCTGGACGGCTTTGCCAAGGCCGGCGATGTGCTGGAACGCGGATTGCTCAGCGCGCTGCGCAAGGGCAGCCTCGGCTTCGAGGACTTGAAGCGCATCGCCTTCAACGTGATCGACCAGATCGCCGCCCAGGCAATCCGCTCGCTGTTCGCCAGCGCGCCGCAGGGCGGGTCGGGCGGCGGAGGCCTCGGCGGCCTGATCGGATCGCTGCTGGGCGGCGGTCAGACTGGCGGAAGCGGTGCCGGGTCGGGCATCGGCGGACTGGTCGGCTCGATCCTCGGTTCGATTTCGGGGGGCGGCAGCGGGGGCAGTTCCGGAATCGACGGCCTGATCGGCGCCATCTCGGGTATCGGCTCGCCGCAGCCGGCAGGTGGCAGCTCCGGCGGGCTGGGCGCGCTGATCGGCGCGATTTCCGGCCTCCCCGGGCGCGCCACCGGGGGGGCGGTGTCCCCCGAACGCCCCTTCATCGTCGGCGAGCGCGGGCCGGAATTGTTCGTGCCCACCAGTGCCGGGCGGGTCGAAGCCGCACTGCCGCAAGCCCCGCGCGACGTGCGGGTGGCGATCACCATTGCCGCACCGCCGGGAACCAGCGCGCCGCAAGCGCTGCAGCGCTCCAGCCGCCAGGTCGCCAGCGCGGTGCGCCGCGCGCTTGGCAACCTTTGACAGACAGGAACACCTCATCATGGCCTTCTGGCTCGCCGCACGGCGCAACGGGCAGGACAGCGATTGGATCCAGCGGTTCGATCCGCTTTACTGGACCGTCAACTTTCCGCGCCCGATGCTCGCCTCGCTGGTCACCACCGCGCCCGATGCACTGCGCGTCGATGCCGTGTTCATGCGCGAGAGCGATCTCGCCGGCATCATCTGGGACAGCGCCGACCGCTACGACCATCCGCTGCTCGCCTATGCGACGGACCGCGACTATTCGCGCACCACGCTGAGCTTTCGCTGGCGCTCGGGCGGAATCGTTCCGCTCGACGCGGTCAACGGCCCGACCCTGACCATCGAGGGCCGCGACGCCAGCGGCGCGGCGCGGGCCTGGTACGTGCGGCTGTGGAACTATGCGACCGGCACGCCGGAGGACGCGCAGATCGTCCTGCCTTTCTCGGCGCTCGATGGCGGCTTCCTGCTGCCGGACGAGGCCGACCCGGTCTATCCGGCGGCAATCGACCGGATGTTTATCTCGCTGGTCGCACCGGGCTATGTTGGCGGCAGCGAACTAGCGTTCCCCGCGCCGGTCGAAGGCTGGGCCAAAATCAGCGAGATCCGCTGCAGCGGCCACCGCGCCGTGCTGGAAATCGGCGATGTCGTGGTGCCGCCGCACGGTCTTGCCATGGCCACCGCCTATGACGACTGCTGCAATCAGGCGCCTGCGCGCCTTATCAGGAACGCCCGCCAACTCGGCTATCGCGGCAGCCTGCTCCATTATGTCGGGATGAGCCACTTCATGCGGCTGGCCCCGGCGGGTGGCGGTTTTGCGGTGGTCTCCACCGGCAGCTTGCTCAGCCCACCTGCGCAGGCCTGGCACCGCGCCTTCTTCGCTGCGGCGCTGGATACTGACTTCGAACCGATCGCCTCGCTCTCCTACGAATTGCTGGCACAATACTGCCCCTCCGACTGGCAGCAGCGCGCCTTCGACGGCAGCCCGGCCCGCACCGGCTGGGAACCTCCATCGGCCCTGCTCTCCCCCGCCAGCGGTGCGGCGATGGCCTGGCTGCAGGGCGTGGCGGGCGAATTCGTGGCCCTGCTGCGCGAGGCGGGGGCGCCGGTGCGCTTCCAGATCGGCGAGCCCTGGTGGTGGGTCACCGGCGATGGCCGGCCCTGCATCTACGACGCCGCCGCGCGGGCTGCGCTGGGCGGCACGCCGGTCGAGATCGCGGACCTGCGCGCACCGCTGTCGGCCGCGCAGAAGGCGCTGCTCGACGCAGCCGGAGCGCTGCTCGCCAGCTCCACCGCCGCATTGCGCGATGCCGTGCGCGCCGCCGCCGCGCCGGAGCCTGCGGAGGTGCTGTTGCTGGTGTTCCTCCCGTCGGTGGTCGACCCGGCCATGCTGGAGGTTCGGCGCGCCAACGTGCCGACCGGCTGGGCCAGCCCGGCCTATGACCGGTTGCAGCTGGAGGATTACGACTGGCTGACCGCAGGCAGCGATGCCCGCCGCCGCGCGGCCTATGCCGCCGCCAATGCGCGGCTGGGCTATCCGCCGCAGGACCAGGACTATCTCGCCGGCTTCGTTCCCGCCGGAGCCGATCCCGACCTGTGGCGGCGGATCGATGCCGGGATCGACGAGGCCCTTACCCGCCAGCCCCATGAATGCTTCGTCTGGGCCCTGCCCCAGGTCTGCCGCGACGGCTTCGTCCGGCTTGCACAAGCCCACCAGGAGGACACGATGCAGCCCTTCGACGATATTGCCTATCCCCTCGCGCTGGGCCGCGACGCGATGGTCACGCCCGAATTCTCCACCAGCGTCTCGGTCACCGCATCGGGGTTCGAGCGGCGCAACAGCCTGTGGTCCGACGCGCGGCTGCGCTTCGACATCGGACCGGGCATCCGTTCCGAGGCGGAACTGGGCGAGCTGATCGCCTTCTTCCGCGCCCGGCGCGGCGCGGCGCGCGGATTTCGCCTGCGCGATCTGTCCGACTTCAGCTCGAACGGCATGACCGGCACGCCCACCGCCACCGACCAGCTGCTGGGCGAGGGCGACGGCACGCGCTCTACCTTCCCGCTGGTGAAACGCTACGGCGCGGGCGATGCCGCGCAGCTGCGGCGCATCACCCGCCCGCTCGCCGCCGGCCTGCTGGTCAGCGTGAACGGCGCGACCGCCAGCGGCTGGACCCTCGATCCCGGCGGCACGGTCAGCTTTGCCCTGCCCCCGGCCAGCGGCGCGCAGGTCCGGGCCGGCTTCCTGTTCGACGTGCCGGTGCGCTTCGCCGAGGACCGGCTGGAAGTTTCCGGCGCATCCTTCGCGGCGGGCGAGGCCCCCAGCGTTCCGGTGATCGAACTGCGCGAGGACTGGCAGTGAGCCGGGTCTGGTTCAGCCAGCCGCTGGAAACCGTCGCCACCTTCTGGCGCGTCATGCGCCGCGACGGGGTGACGCTGGGCTTTACCAGCCACGACCGCGACCTGTGGTTCGAAGGCGTTTTGCACCGCGCGGCCCCGGGCATGGTCCCCTCCGCGATCCGCCGCTCGGCCGATTTCGAACCGGACAGCGCAGAAGTCGAAGGCGCGCTCAGCCATGCGGCAATCTCTGCCGACGATCTGGCCAATGGCCGCTATGACGGAGCGGCGGTGATGATCGGCGTGGTCGACTGGGAGAGCCTTGAGCGGCACGCGATCTATCGCGGCACGATCGGCACCGTCGCCGAGGAAGCGGGCGGATTCACCGCCGCGCTGGTCTCCCGCAAGGCAGAGCTGGCCCGCGACCCCGTGCCGCGCACCAGCCCCAGCTGCCGCGCCGCCTTCTGCGGCCCCGGCTGCACCCTGTCCGCCGCGCGCTTCACCCACGAGGCACGGCTGACCGCCTGGGACAGCGCGGCAAACGCCGCCGTGCTGGACTGCCCGGCCAGCCCCGCGCAGCTGGCCGGGGGCACGCTGCGCTGGCTTGACGGGCCGCTCGCCGGTTTCGTGCTCGGCATTGCCGGGACCACCAGCGGCGGCGGGATCGTGCTCGATCTGCCGCTCGACGAGCCACCAGCCCCCGGCAGCCGGGTGATCGCGCGCGAGGGGTGCGACCGGACCCTGGAGACTTGCGCCAGCCGCTTTGCCAACACGGTTAATTTTCAGGGCGAACCGCACCTGCCTGGCAACGATCTGGTCACCCGCTACCCTTCGCCTGCGGGATGAGCGGCCCCGCTCTGGCCCGGGCCGCTGCCGCGCTGGCGGGCGTTCCGTTCCGGCTGCACGGGCGCGATCCCCGGCACGGACTTGACTGCATCGGCCTGTTCGCGGCCGCGATGGCCAGCTGCGGCAGGCCGGTGCAAGTCCCTGGCGGTTATGCCCTGCGCCTCAGCAACCCGGCAGATTGGCTGCCCGATCCCCGCAGCTACGGCTTTCAGCCTGCCGACGAACCCTGCCTGCCCGCCCCCTATCTGCCCGGAGACGTCGTGATGCTGTCGCCCGGCCCGGCCCAGCTCCACCTCGCGATCCGGGGGCCGGACAAGTGCTGGGTCCACGCCCACGCGGGCCTGCGCAGGGTGGTGCTCCAGCCGTGCCTGCCGCCCGGCGAACTGCTGGGCCACTGGCGCCTGGCCTGCTCATCCTGAAGGAACGATCATGGCAACCCTCATCCTTTCCGCCATCGGCTTCGCCATCGGCGGTCCCATTGGCGGCAGCATCGGCGCCTTCGCGGGCCGCCAGATCGACAGCGCGATCTTTGGCGGCGGCAAGACCCGCGAAGGCCCGCGCCTCAATGAACTGTCGGTCAGCACGTCGAGCTATGGCCTGGCCGTGCCGCGCCATTTCGGCGCGATGCGCGCGGCGGGCCAGATCATCTGGGCCACCGACCTGGTCGAGCACCGCGACAAGCAGGGCAACGGCAAGGGCAAGCCCTCGATCGTGACCTACAGCTATTCGGCCTCGTTCGCGGTCGCCCTGTCCAGCCGGCCGATCACGGGCGTGGGACGCATCTGGGCCGATGGCAAGCTGCTGCGCGGCGCGGCGGGTGATCTCAAGACCGGTGGCAGCTTGCGGATCCATACGGGCGAGGGAGACCAGGCGCCCGATCCCCTGATCGCCGCCGCCGAGGGCACTGCGCTGTGTCCGGCCTATCGGGGCCTCGCCTACGTCGTGTTCGAGGACCTGCAGCTCGGCGACTTCGGCAACCGGATTCCGGCCCTCAGCTTCGAGATATTCGCGGGCGAAGCCCCGCTCAACATCAGCGACCTGCTGGACGGGGTGGTCAGTGACTGCGATGCCGACGTGCCGCTGGGCGGGCTTGCCGGCTTGTCCTGCGAAGGTCCGGTGGGCGAACTGCTGGCCGCGCTCGACCCACTGTTCCCGGCCGATTGCGATGCCTGCGATGCACAGCTCGTGATCCGTCCCGACCGGGTCCAGCCTGCGGCGATCCCGCTGCCCGAAGCAGCAACTTCGGACAGCCGCGAGGACTTTGGCGGCAACGCCGGCTATGCCCGCAAGCGCGGCCCCGCCGATGACCAGCCGATCGGGGTACTGCGCTATTACGACGTGGCCCGCGATTACCAGCCTGGCGCGCAGCGCGCTGCCGGCCGCCCCTTGCCCGGGCAGCCGCGCGCACTCGATCTGCCAGCGGCAATGGAAGCCGGCGCGGCCCGCCTGCTGGTCCAGCAATCGGCGGCCCGGGCCGGTTGGGCCAGGCAAACCGTCTCATGGCGCGTGACAGAGCTGAATCCGCAAGTCAGGCCGGGCGCGGTGGTCACCCTGCCGGGCCATCCCGGCAAATGGCGCGTCCGTGACTGGGAATGGCGCGCGCAGGGAATCGAACTGACGCTGATCCGGCTTGCCGCGTCCCGCAGCACGGGAGCGCCAGCCGACCCGGGCCGCGGCGCGACTGCCGCCGACTACCCGGCGGCTCCCAGCACTCTGGTCGCCTGCGAACTCCCGTGGGACGGCAACAGCGCCACTCCCGTACCACTGCTGCTTGCGGCGGTTTCCGGGGCGAATGCGGGATGGAACGGTGCCAGCGTGCTTGGCGACTGGGGCGAAGGCGCGCTCGAACCGATCGGTGCGAGTGGACGGGCGCGGGCAGTGCTCGGCACCGCCGAAGAGGCGCTGCCGCCTGCGTCTCCCCTGCTGTTCGACCGGCACCGGACAGTCGTGGTCCAGCTTGCCGCACCCGACCTTGGCCTGTCTGGCGCAACGATGCGCCAGTTGGCGCAGGGTGCCAACCGGGCGCTGCTGGGCGAGGAGATCATCCAGTTTGCCCGGGCTGAACCGCTGGGCGAAGGCCGCTGGTCCCTGTCCGGGCTGTGGCGCGGGCGCGGCGGCACGGAGCAGGCCGTGGGCAGCCACATCTCCGGCGAGCCTTTCCTGTTGCTCGACGGAACCGGGCTGCTGGTCGATCCCGCCGGCCTTGGCCCCGGCACGCCGCTCGCCCTTGCCGCGATCGGGCTTGCCGATGACGTGCCGGTTGCCGCGCCGGTCCTGCTGCGCGGGATCGGCGAACGACCGCTTGCTCCGGTCCACGGCCGGGCGGTGGCACTGCCCGGGGGCGGCCTGCTGGTCAGCTGGACCCGCCGCGCACGGGGCGCCTGGGACTGGCCGAACGAGGCAGATACGCCGCTCGGCGAAAGCAGCGAGGGCTATCTCGTCAGCTTCGGCGGGCCGGACGGCGCCCTCGCCAGCTGGGAGCAGTCCGGCCCCGCGCTGACGCTTTCCCCGGCCGAGGCCTCGGCCCTCGTCGCCGCCGCACCTGCGGGGCGTTTCGCGATCCGCCAGCGCGGCACCCGCGCCCTTTCCGAACCTCTCCTTATCGACCTTCCCTGAGCCCAGGAGTCCATCCGATGCCCGATCCCCTGTTCGATGTTCGCACCCCGCGCCTCGACCTTCCCCTGCTGTTCGCCGCACAGGCCCAGAAGGAGGGCTATGTCAATGAAATCGCCGCGCGAATCGACGCACTGATGCACGGCGCGATCGAGGCCGAACTGGCCTCTCCCCCGGCCAGTCCGGCGGACGGGCAATGCTGGCTGGTCGCCAGCGGCGCCACCGGCGAATGGGCTGGCCAGACAGGCGCGATCGCAGCCCGCCAAGCCGGCAACTGGCTGTTCTTCGCGCCCCGTGACGGGATGCGCCTGCTCAACCGGGCAACCGGCCAGGATATCCGCTATCTTGCCGGCTGGAAGAACCCGGTGCGTCCAGCCGCACCAGGCGGTGGCAGCGTGGTCGACAGTGAACTGCGCGCGGCCTTCGCGGCGCTGTGCACCGCCCTGGTCGACGCGGGAATACTGCGGAGCTGACGGTCAAGATGGATCGGATGCAGCTGCCATTTCGGGCGGCGGTCCCGCAAAGCGGTGCTCTATATTGTCTGTCGTTTCACTTCCGCAACCCGGTGAATCGCGGCATTATTGCAACAGTTGAACAGTTTGAGCGCTTGCACGGGCTTTTCTATGCAGTTAGATACGCAGAACTCGGTGGCTCAATCCTACGAAAAGGGGAAATCGATAATGCGCAAACTGGTCATAGGGATGGCGCTGGCCTCCGCGGCCATCGCGACGCCCGCCATGGCTCGCGACGACTCCTGGTACATCGAAGGCGACTTCGGTGGCCTGATCGTCGAAGACATGCACAAGCTCGCCAACTCGACTTCGGGTCTGCTTGACCACAAGATGGGCTACGATATCGGCGGCATCGTCGGTTACGACTTCGGCATGTTCCGTCTCGAAGCCGAAGCCAGCTATCGCCGCGCCGCGAACGAGAAGTTCACCACCACGGCCACCAGCTACTCGGGCGCCGCCATCGATGGCAGCACCAGCGCGCTCAGCTTCATGCTGAACGGCTTGCTCGATTTCGGTCCGGATGACGGCCTGCAGGGCTTCGTCGGCGGCGGTGTCGGCGTTGGCCGCGCCAAGGTTCGCTCGATCCTGGCGACCTCGGCTCCGCTGAGCATCAACGATTCGGATTCGGACTTCGCCTGGCAGGCGCTGGCCGGCGTCCGCATGCCGGTCACCGACAACGTCGATGTCGGCCTGAAGTACCGCTTCTACAACCAGGCCGACGTGGATCTGGTCAATGGCGCCGGCACCGCGCTGCAGAGCAAGTTCCGCTCGCACTCGCTGATGCTGACCCTGGGCTACAACTTCGGTGGCGCCGAAGCGCCCCCGCCGCCCCCGCCGCCTCCGCCGCCTCCGCCGCCCCCGCCGCCTCCGCCCCCGCCGCCTCCGCCGCCGGTGGTTGAGTGCAACAAGGGCCCGTACATCGTGTTCTTCGATTGGGACCGTTCGGACATCACGCCTGACGCCGCGTCGATCCTCGACAGCGCCGTGACGGCCTATGGCAACTGCGCCAATGTTCCGATCATGCTGGCCGGCTATGCCGACCGTTCGGGCAAGCCCGCCTACAACCAGGGCCTGTCGGAGCGTCGCAACGCCTCGGTCCGCGCTTACCTGACCGCCCGCGGCGTTGCCGATGGCGCGATCACCAGCCAGGGCTTCGGCGAAAACAACCCGCGCGTTCCGACCGCCGATGGCGTGCGCGAACTGCAGAACCGCCGCGTGGAAATCACTTACGGTCCCGGCTCGGGTATGTAAGCTTCCGCGACAAGCGAATGAATTGGGGGGCCGGAGCAATCCGGCCCCCTTTTTCATTGCAGGCTGGGCACAGCCTGTCAGCCTTGGTAGGCTTGCGCAGGGAAGGGGCTGACCAAGGAAACCTGCTCACATGAAACTCGCGATTGTCCTGGCCGCCGGAACGCTGGCCCTAGCGGGCTGCGCTGCACCAGCCACAACCAGCAAGACCACTCTGGCCACTGCGACGCTCAGGAACGCATCCGGTGCCGAGATCGGCACGGCAGTGCTTGCCGAAAGGGCTGGCGCCCTGACCTTGCGGATCACCGCCCTGGGCCAGCCAGCGGGCGTGCACGGCATCCATCTTCACGCTGTCGGCAAGTGCGATGCGCCAGATTTCACATCGGCAGGTCCGCACCTGAACCCGCACGGCAAACAGCACGGCCGCGAGAACCCTGCCGGTACGCACCTGGGCGACCTTCCGAACATCGTCATCGACAGTTCGGGCCGGGGCGAGCTGAGCATCGAGCTTCCCGGCAGCCGTGCGGAGAATGAATCCACGCTGTTCGACACCGATGGCAGTGCGATCGTGCTTCACGCCAAGCCGGACGACAACCTGACCGACCCCAGCGGCAACAGCGGGGCACGGATCGCCTGCGGCGTACTCACCCGGACCTGAGTTACTCGCCGGCGCGCTGGGAAACCGTCGCCTCGGCCTGAGGCACGGCGCGATAGGCATAGGCAAGCAGCACGACTGCAATCGGGGCCACCGCGATAAGCGACAGGATCCCGGTCCGCAGATCGCCCACCAGCTTGCCGTCCACCACGGTCCCTGCAAGGTCGGAAATCTGGCCGACCATGTAGGGGCCGAAGGACAGGCCGACCAGCGTCGTCCCCAGGAAGAACGAGGCGGTGGCAGTCCCCCGCATGCGCGGGAGGACAAGGTCCTGCGTCGTCGCCGCTGCCGCGCCCAGCGCAGCCGCTCCGAACATCCCGGCCAGGAAGTTCATGGCGTAGAACGTCAGGGCGTGATCGGTGGTGTAACCGATCCAGATCGGCACGACCGGCGCGACCACCCCGAACAGGATGACCAGCACGCGCCCGGCCGGATTGCGCTTGCGCAGCGCATCGGCAAGATGGCCGCCGATGATCACGCCCAGGAACCCGCTCAGGGCTCCGGCTCCCCCCAGCACCAGTGCGAGTTCCGCCTTCGGCAGCTTCAGCACGAGCTCCGCATAGGCCGGCGACCAGGCCGACAGCCCATAGGCTGCGAGCGAGACCATGCCGTATCCAAGCGTTGTGCAGATGAAGGCGGGCGTCCCCCAGATCAGGCGGAACGTGGCCGGATCCTTCGAGCGCAGGCTGCTCGCCCACGAGAAGACCGCATAATACCCCAGGGCCACGGCCGACCACTGCGGCACATTCCCGGTCAGCCGGATCATCAACCAGGCGAAGGCGACAACGAAGGCGGCGACCGCCACGTTGATCGCCAGGGCCGCCGGACCGCGCCGCGCCGCGCCGATCAGCGTCAGGGGCGGGATGATGGTCGAAAGGTCGGCAAAGAAGTCAGCGAAGGGGCGGGGCGAGCTCGTGGTGGACAAGCCTTCCATCGCGCCGCGCACCGGCTCGCGCAGGCTCGCCACCCACAGCGCGAGCAGCACCCCCGGGATCCCGACCACCAGGAAGGCCGCCTGCCAGCCGACCAGGCCGAGCGGGCCGCCGCCGGGATGCGCCAGGTTCCAAGCCTGAACGACCTTGGCGCCGATGAACAGCGAGACGCCCCCGCCCAGGTAGATCCCCGAGGAGTAGATCGCCAGCGCCGTCGCCCGCTGCTTCTTCGGGAAATAGTCCGAAATCAGCGAATAGGCGGTCGGGCTGGCCGTCGCCTCGCCCACGCCGACGCCGATCCGGGCGAGCGACAGGGTGAGCTGGTTACGGGCAAAGCCCGACAGCGCGGTCATCGTCGACCACAGGGCCAGCCCCAGGCTGAGCAGGCGGACCCGGTTCCAGTTATCGGCCAGGCGCCCCAGCGGAATCCCGAACAGGGCGTAGAACACGGCGAAGGCCGCCCCCATCAGGAACCCCATGTCGGCATCGGTCAGGCCGAGGTCGCGCTTGATGTCGACTGCAAGGATCGAGACGATCTGGCGGTCGATGAAATTCAGGATGTAAACTGTCACCAGGACGGTGAGGACATACCAGCTGTAGCTGGTGGCCTTGGGTTCGGCCTGCACGCCGCCCTGCTGCTGATTCACTGGTATCTCCCCGAACTCTATCGTGCGTAGCGTGTGGTATCGGCAATCCCGGCCTTGGCAAAGCCTTCTTGGCGCAGGCGGCAGGAATCACACAGCCCGCAGGCCGAACCGTCCGGTTGGGGGTCATAGCACGACCAGCTCATCCCCGGATCGAAGCCCAGGCGGATGGCTTCCCGCGCGATGTCGGCCTTGCCCAGGAACTGCAGCGGCGCGTGGATAGCGAAGCGCTCCCCCTCCGCGCCAGCCCTGGTCGCAAGCTCTGCCACTTCGGCAAAGGCAGCGATAAATTCAGGTCGGCAGTCGGGATAGCCCGAATAGTCCAGCGCGTTGACGCCGATGAAGATGTCGCGCGCGCCGATCGCCTCTGCCCAGGCAAGGGTCAGCGAAAGAAACACCAGGTTGCGGGCGGGAACATAGGTCACCGGAATGTCGGGGCCTACGCCGTCCTTCGGCACCGCGATATCGTCGGTAAGGGCCGAGCCGCCGAATGCGCGCAGATCCAGCGGCAGAATCACGTGCCGCTCAACGCCGAGGTGCGCGGCAATCCTGCGCGCGGCGTCGAGTTCGATCCGGTGCCGCTGGTTGTAATCGATGGTCAGCGCGCTCAGCACGTAACCGGCTTCCTGCGCGAGGCCCGCGGAAACCATCGAATCCAGCCCGCCCGAAAGCAGCACCACTGCCTTGCGGCCGCGACCATTCAAAGTGGATTGCATTCAGCGAGGGCTAGCCGCTGTCCCCGGCAATGACAATGGCAAGGACAGGAAGCCGGCGGCAGCAGGAGCGTTCTTCAGGCCGCGCAGTCACCCACCCGGCGCGCTTCGGCGGAGAATTCGAACGGCAGCCCGTCAGCGATGCCCTGGCTTTCGATCTGGACGAGGCGGCTGGTTTCGCGGCGAATGTGGGTGCGCCCATAGCCCTTGCCCCGGCAGGTATACTGCACCGTCACCTCGTTCGGGCCGTCCTGGACGATGAAGCGTTCGCAGTTCGACTGGGGGTGGCGCAGCTGGATGAAACGGCGGCCGTTGGGCACGCACAGGCGTTCGGTCGGGCTGCCGGGATCGCGCAGGCGCATTTCCCACCTGCCGGTATCGAGCCGATCGAGCATGGCGAGGGCCGACCCCTGCCCATGCGCAGGAACGCCGAGTCCGAAGGCGGCAGCGCAGAGCGCACCCGCGATCTTGAGAACCTTCTTCCCCACAGTTTCATTCCCGGTCTTGGTGCCCTGCCTCGCAGTCGCGCGGCAGAACGGTTCGTCGCTTGTAACATAGCGACGAACTGCGTTCAATCGTGCAATTTTATCGACGAAGCGTTGACCTCAGTCGGTGAGCTCGAACAGGCGCGAGCAAAACGCGCAATCGATCACGATTGCCCCGCGCTCGTCACGCATCGCGGCGCGTTCTTCCTCGGGGAAACGCGCCAGGATCGACCGGTAGTGATCGATGCTGCACCGGCACCCGCGCGCCAGCGCCTTGCCCTGGATCACGCGCACTTCCTGCTCTTCGTGGAACAACCGCCAGACCAGCGCCTCAAGGCTGAGCGCCCGGTCGACCAGTTCGTCGTGGCGCGTCGACCCGGCCAGGGCAGAGACGTGCTCCCACTCCGGATGGTCCAGCTCGACATGCAGCCGCCCGCGGCCTTCCTCGCCCTCCGGCAGGTGCTGGACCAGCAGGCCGCCGGCCACGCAGCCTTCGCCGCTTGAACGCACCGCCACGCGAATCAGGGTCGGCACCTGCTCGCTCTGCACGAAGTAGTGCTCGCAGGCTTCGGAAAGCGAACTGCCTTCCAGCGGAACGATCCCCTGATAGCGCTGGCCGGTCGCGGCCAGATCGAAGGTGATCGCGAGATAGCCCGTGCCGAACAGCGCCTCGAGCGAGGGGCTGACCCCCAGCCCCTTCAGCCGTTCCTCGTCATGGCGGACATAGCCGCGCAGTTCGCCGTCGCGGTAGTCGCAGACCAGCAGGTCGACCACCCCGCCTTCGGCCTGGGCCTGCATGGTCAGCTGCCCATCCTCGTCCTTGAGCAGCGAACCGATCAGCGCGGCCACCACCAGCGCTTCGGCCAGCAGGTGCTTGATCGGCGCCGGATAGGCATGCGCGGCAAGGATCGTGTCGAGCACCGGGCCAAGCCGCACCACCCGCCCGCGCGCATCGCGCGAGGGGATGGTGAAGCCCAGCACCCGGTCGAACCCGGTTTCTTCGCTTTGCTCTGCCGCACTCATGTCAGAGCTGGCCGAAGACCCAGCGCAGCACCGATTTCTGCGCATGGATGCGGTTTTCCGCCTCGTCCCAGACAACCGACTGCGGCCCGTCGAGCACTTCGTCGGTCACTTCCTCGCCGCGGTGCGCGGGCAGGCAGTGGAGGAACAGCGCATCGGGCCTGGCCTGGGCCATCAGCGCGGCATTGACCTGGTAGGGCGTCATCGCCGCAATCCGCGCCTCCGCGCCGGTCTGCCCCATCGACACCCAGGTATCGGTCACCACCACGTCTGCCCCGGCCGCCGCTTCGCGCGGGTCGCGGGTCAGGGTAATGCGCGCACCGGCCGCGCGGGCCGGTTCGATATAGGCCGGGTCCGGATCGAAGCCTTCGGGCACGGCAATCCGCACGTTGAACTTCATCAGCCCCGCCGCCTCGACGATCGAGCTGAGCACATTGTTGCCATCGCCCAGCCAGGCGACCTCCAGGCCGGGCAGGGCCTTGCCGTGTTCGATCACGGTCAGCAGGTCGGCCATGATCTGGCAGGGGTGCGAGGCATCGGTCAGCCCGTTGATCACCGGCACGTCGGCATGACGCGCCAGTTCCTCGATCTTGGCATGATCGTCGGTGCGGATCATGATCGCGTCGGCCATCCGGCTCAGCACCCGCGCGGTATCGGCGATGCTCTCGCCCCGCCCCAGCTGCGTCACTCCCGCTTCCAGCACGATCGCGCTGCCGCCCAGCTGGCGCATCGCCATGTCGAAGCTGACGCGCGTGCGGGTCGAATTCTTCTCGAAGATCATCGCCAGCACATGGCCCGCCAGCGGCGCGTCGGCATCGGCGCGCGCCTTGGGCCAGGCCGCGCGGGCGGCCTTGCGGTCGTGCGCGTCTGCCAGCATTGCGGCGATGGCATCGGCGCCCGCATCGCTGAGGTCGAGGAAATGCCTGGTCATGCTACCGCCTCCGGCTGGTAGCTCGCGGCCGCGGCCGAGAGCTTTTCAAAGAATTCGTCGATGTGCGAATCGTCGATCACCAGCGGCGGCACCAGCCGCAGCGTGTTGTCGCCCGCCGAGACAGTCAGCAGCTGGTGGTTGTCGCGCAGGTGGGCCACGAAACCGCGCGGCTCGATCTTCATCTTGACGCCCAGCATCAGGCCCATGCCCCGGACCAGTTCGAACAGGTCCGGATAGTTGCCGATGAACTGTTCGAGGCGGCCGCGCAGGCGCTCGCTCTTGGCACGGACATCAGCGAGGAATTCGAGGTTCGCCACGGCGTCGAGCACCGCTTCGCCCGCCGCCATGGCCAGCGGGTTGCCGCCATAGGTCGACCCGTGGGTGCCGATCACCATGCCGCGCGCCGCCTTTTCGGTGGCAAGGCAGGCGCCGAGCGGAAAGCCGCCGCCGATGCCCTTGGCGGTCGCGACCACGTCCGGCACGATCCCGTACTGCTCATAGGCATAGAACGTGCCCGAGCGCGCGACGCCGCACTGCACCTCGTCCAGCACCAGCAGCAGGTCATGCTCGTCGGCCAGCGCGCGCAGACCCTCCATGAATTCCTGCGAGGCGGGACGAATCCCGCCCTCACCCTGGACCGGCTCCACCAGGAAGCCGGCGGTGTTGGGGCCGATCGCCGCCTTGACCGCTTCCAGATCATCGAACGGCACGTATTTGAAGCCCGGCAGCAGCGGCAGGAAGCCCTTGTGCATCTTTTCCTGGCTGGAGGCGCTGATCGTCGCCATGGTCCGGCCGTGGAAGGCGTTGTTGAACGTGATCAGCTCGAACTTGTGATCGTTGCCAACGTGCTGGTGATAGGACCGCGCGGTCTTGATCGCGCATTCCACCGCCTCGGCGCCCGAATTGGTGAAGAACACCGT
>ERZ795062.719-NODE-719-length-26072-cov-6.418918_pt1 | contig 26072 bp, 25 predicted proteins | sample MGYA00375146_ERZ795062 | MGnify/ENA primary metagenome ERZ795062 (study PRJEB30191, sample SAMN05720281) | activated sludge metagenome | isolation source: Anaerobic digester | place: USA | collected 2015-07-16 ... | reverse complement strand
CACCAGATACAACACGCAGTAGAGCACCGCAAGCCCCGCCGACATCGGTAGCGCTCGCTGCCAGCCGCCCAGGACTGCCTTCGCATACACCGTCAGCAGGGCCACGCAGGCCACAGCCGCTGTCACATACGCCTTGATGAAGGCGATGTGCTCGGACAAACTCAATAGCAGCAGGAAGAACACGGCCATCGCCGCGCCGATCAGCAAATACTGCACCGGATGCACGGCCTGCCCCTTCAACACCTCCAGCAGCACAATGCCGGCAAAGGTCAGAACGATGAAGAGAATGCCGTACTTCGTCGCGCGGTCCGACAGTGACGCCGGATTGACCGGGTCAATAAAGTCCACGCCGAAGGATTGCAAACACTGCCCACCTTGCCGGGACAACCCGATATTTTCGGCACACACCGATGCGTTCTTGCCGATCTGCCCACGCGCGTTTGAGGCCAGCGAGGAAACACTCCACTTCGCCTGAAAGCCCTTGTCGCTTGCGGAGCGCGTCATTGGCAAAAATGCGCCAGAGAAGGACGGATGAGCCCAGTCTGATGTCAATGAGACTGTATTTTCATGGCCGAGCGCCACGAACCCAAGTGCCTCCGTGCCCACTAGCTGCACATCCAGCTGAATGCGAAAAGGCTTCTGAAGCGTCGCGTCATCCAGATCAATTGCTGCCTCAAAGCCAGTCTTGAAGAACTCGCCGTTGGTGCTTGCAACAACGTTCTCTGCGCCTTTCGGTCCTATTACCTTGATACCGCGAACGCCTCGAGCGTCTGAGACTGCAAACTCAACGCGCGGCAAGTCACAGCGCACTGCCACGACTGGCGCCGCAACAACGGGCGCGACAAGGTCAGTCCCTGCGGTCCACTCTATATCGCCTTTTGCGTCAAGATTGAAGGAGTTGACCTTGTACAACCCCCGGTAGCGTGGTTCCAGCATGCTCGTTGCGGTCCAGACAGCGCTTTGCGGCAGCGATTTGAGGACAACCTGCTCATCATGGCGCTCGGTAACGACCTTCTTGTCGCGTTCAACTCTTGATTCGACAGTCGTGGTGCAGTGCCGTGACATCGCGGCACCAGCGAGCACCTGCTGGCCGGCGAGACTCTCTCGCACACTTGCTGCAGCCTGCGCCCGATACGCCACGCGTTCGTTGGCCAGTCCGCCGATCATCGACAAACCCATCATCAACACCAGTAACACCGCCGCCAGTGAAACCGCCTTCACCAGCAATGAGAACCGCCGCATCGTTGCACTCCATTCGTTGGAAACAGAGCGCAATATCAGCAACGAATGTGCGCAGAAAATGAAGAGTGTGAAGTCTGTGTGAAGTACGTGCTTCGAGCGGAGGTCGCCCAACGGCAATCCACTGCCAAGTGCCGGGGAAGGTGTTCTAGATGCCAGTACCCGATGGAATCGACAATCGCACGATCGTTGGCGCCCTGGCACACTCGACGCGCAGGTCGCCGCCGTGCAGCAGCGCGACCTGCCGGGCAATTGCGAGCCCCAGTCCGCTGCCCTTGGGGCGCCCATCCGGACGTGGCGTCGAGATGAATCGCTCACCGATCCGCTCCTGCACGAAGGGCGCAAACCCGGGACCATCGTCGCCGACGTCAATGCAAACGGTGGTTCCGACTGTACTGGCTGTCAACCGCACCAGGCCGCCGCGCGGCGAAAATTCGATTGCGTTGTGCAGCAGGTTATCCACCGCGAGCTGCAGGCTCTCGCGGTCACCCATCACGTCGGCCGATGAATCATCACAGACCACCTGCACGCCGGCCTGATCAGCGTGCGCCGCGCAGTGAGCACGCGCTTGATCGAACAACGCTGAAAGATTGATGCGCGCTAGCTGCGCCGGTGCAGCCAACTGCTCAAGTTTCGAGAGCTCCAGCAGACGCTCTACCGTGGAATGCATGCGCTCGCTCTGCGATACCACGTTGTCCGCGAAATGCACGCGATCCGCATCGCTCATCGGCTCGCGCAGCAGTTCGCCCGCGCCTCGTATGGCAGCGATGGGGGACTTCAGCTCATGCGTCAGCGCGCGAACGGTGTTCTCGACGTAGCGCTGCCCTTCCAGACGCTCGCGCATCGCGCCCATTGACCGCGCCAGCTTGCCCAGCTCACCCGGCAAGGTTGGCACAGCAGTACGGCGCCCGGCATCCACCGCGTCGGCATAACGCGCCAGACGGCGTACGCCGCTCACAATCCAGAGCGTTGCTGCAACGCCCACAATCAGGGAGAGCGCGAACAGCCAGGCGCCGCCGGCAAGAATCTTTCGTTCCGCACGCTCAACGAACGGTGCGACCGTGCTGGTCGCCTTGGCCAGGCTCAGCACGCCTATTGTCCTGCCATCGCGTACGATCGGCGCCGCAACGTGAAACACGGACGTGTCGATGTCGTTCACGGTCGCCGTGCTCGTACGGGCGCCATACTGGCCTCTTAGAGTCAGCAGCACATCACGCCACCTTGAAAAGTCCTGCCCTACTGCGCGGTTCTCCGAGTCAAACTGCACGACGCCCCGGCCGTCGGTGACATAGACGCGAAAGTCCACGCTCTCCTTGCGGAAGCCGTGGACCTGCGCTTCCGGGTTGCGGGCGTTGTAGGCCTTCAGTGCCCGTGCGAAGTCACCGCTGTTGATCGTTCCCTTCGCCAGTTCGGGCGCTGCCAGCTCCGCGAGCATGTGTGCCGAGTCGATCATCACGTCTTCCATGACCTCCGCGACCGACGGCTTGATTTCGTTCACGAACACCGTCAGCACAAAGAACGCGGCCAACCCGATGATGGCAAAAACCGCAAACAGCAGACGGATGCCCAAGTGCATGATTGATCAGTCGGTAATGCTGTACCCGAGGCCCCGATGCGTCGTGATCGGGTCGAGGTCAATGCGCAAGGCCTTGAGCTTCGCACGTAAAGTCTTGATGTGGGTATCCACAGTACGATCACCACTTTCTGCATCCGTCCCCCATGCTGCATCAAGCAGCATGTCACGCGAGCAGATTCGGCCCGGCCGCTCAAGCAGTGTCCGCAGTAGCAAATATTCGCGGCGCGTCAGGTTGAGCACCTCGCCAGCAAACAGGACCCGTTGCCCTGGGGCATCAACAACGAACCGAGCTGGGGCTGGCGGCGGCGGTACCGCTGAAGACACCCGTCGCAACACCGTGCGCACCCGCAGGCTCACCTCGCGTGGACTAAACGGTTTGACCACGTAATCGTCGGCCCCCAGCTCCAGCCCAACCACGCGATCAACCTCCTCGCTGCGCGCCGTAAGCAGGATGATCGGCAGGTCACTCCTCCCGGGCGTCGCACGAATTTCGCGGCACAGGTCAAAACCGGTGCCATCCGGCAAACCAACGTCGAGGATCACCAGCGCTGGTGCCGCTCCAGCGCCACTGAGCTCGCGTCGGGCGTCCGCCAGCAGTCGCACATGCACCGGCGTAAAGCCATCGGTGCGCAGGGCGTAGGCCAGCGTCTCGGCGATCGCATCCTCATCCTCGACGATGAGGATGCGTGGCTTGTCCGTAATGTCGTGGGTAGAAATACGAGGGTTTGGTTGCAAAGGATCTGGCCTGAGCATATGCCATCGGTTGCTTCCGTTCGCCGCCGGCGGCAAGGCCAACGTATATCAAGCACCTACCCGCAGCGGTACACATCGGCGGATGTCGCCGCCCTGCCCGCGCTCATGCGTGAGTGATCCACGACCGGTACGCGGGCGCTTCGAGATGTGGCAGCGTGTTGTAGGTGATGAGCGCGTGCCGCTTCGGTGTGACTGCGAATTCGGTCACTGCACTGTTGCGCATGCGCATGTTGAGATCGATGGTGGTCTCCGGCGTCGTACCCAGCACCAGCCCGACCGCAGTCGAAATCGGCCCACCGCTGGACACGATCAGTACGTCAACATCAGCGTGTTCAGCGCGAACGTGGTCGATGGCGTCCTGCACGCCGGCACGGAACGCCGCATAGCTGATCATGCCCTCGGGCGCGGTACGCCCCTGCATCCATGCTGCAATGCCTTCCCGCAGCAGGCGAAAATGTGCGCGCACGCCATCTGGTGTCGTCGGCCGCTGCAGCGGCTCGGGATGGATGGCGCGGATGACCGCGTCGCCGTCGAACTCGTTGAGCCCGGGCAACTCCCGCGCCTCAACCGCTCCAAGTTGCATGCCCTCCGCGATACCGGCAAAGGTCTGCCGGTGCCGCTTCAGCGTACCGGTCAGCACCACGTCGAACTGCTGCCCCTGCTCGCGAAAGTGCTCCCCCAGACGAACGCTCTGACGCTGACCCAGTTCGCTCAGGTTGTCGTAGTCCGCAGCGCCGAATGACGCCTGACCGTGCCGTACAAGATACAGATTGCCCATGCTGACAATTGTCGCAAACAGCCCGACTGGCGATTAGAACGGGAATTCCAAAGCTTGCGCGGTGCGAATCCAGCGAATGACTCTGCGCCGGTCGCTAGCCGGCATTCGCCGCCTTGCTCGCAATAGCCGCAGCTGGCGACACAAATAGCGCCCGCTCTTCGGCCGCACGATCGAGTTTGCGTGCGATGTTGCCGCACACCAGATCGCACAGCTCATAGATCGACGTGTCGGCAATCCGGTAGTAGGCACTATTGCCGCGGCTCTCGCGGGCGACCAGACCATGCTGCGTCAACAGGCTCAGGTGCCGGGAAATATTGGCGGAGGTGTAGCCGCAAAGCTCGGCCAGTTCGCCGACATTGCGCTCCTTCTCACGCAGCAGATTCAGGATTTGCAGGCGGGTTGGCTCTGACAGAGCCTGAAAGTAGGCCGCTACCTGAGTGAGCGCTTCGGGAGGGAGTCCATTCATTGCCGGGCACGGAGCTGGGTTCAAAGTCACGATGTTGCCTCAAGACGTCTTGATCGACAAATATTTGACCAATCTCACAATTACGCACTTGACTATTTAACTACTTGCGCAAATAATACATCAAACTTCACGATGTGAACACCGCCATGAAGATGTTTCGCTCATTTCGCCAATTTCGACTTTCGCTCCCGCCGCACCGTGGCCAGTCGCGGCGCGTCATCGCGTTCGTGCTTGTGGGGCTAACTGCGGAGATTGCCATTACATCAGCGTCGCTCGCGCAGTCCAGCGGAGGTGCCCCGGCGAAATCGAATTCGGAAGCGAGTACCGCCTCGATGCTGCCAACCGTCGTGGCGCGTGGCGCGACCAACGGCGAACAGGCTGCGTATGACGGGGTGGTTGAGGCCGTACGTCAGACAGTGATCGCCGCGCAGGTGCCTGGCGCCATCGTGCAACTGGACGTCAAGGCGGGCGACCGCGTGAAGGCAGGTCAAGTCCTGCTGCGTATCGACGCCCGTGCTGCTGATCAAGCGGCGGTCGCCAGCGAGGCGCAGGTGCAGGCTGCGCGCGCGTCGCTGGATGTAGCGAAGGCGGACCTTGCGCGCCAGCAGCAACTCTTTCAGAAGAACTACATCAGTCCGGCTGCTCTGGAGCGTGCGCAGGCACAGTTCAAGGCCACCGAAGCGCAGGTCAACGCGCAGTTGGCGCAGGCAGGTGCTGCCCGCACGCAAACCGGTTTCCACGTGGTCCGCGCGCCCTATGCGGGTGTGGTGTCGGAGGTGCCAGTCACGCTCGGTGACATGGCGATGCCAGGGCGCTCTCTGGTCACGATCTACGACCCGACCGCGCTGCGAGTCACTGCTGCGGTGCCACAAACCGCCCTGAACGGTTTGCCCACGGGCAGCGCGCCTGCGGCCAAAGCCGAGCTCCCCGGCCTGCCGGCAGCAGCGCAATGGCCCGCAACGGTGCGCACACAGGTGTTGCCAACCGTGGACGCCAGCACACATACCTCACAAGTGCGCCTCGACCTGTCGGGCGATCTCGTCGGCGTTACGCCTGGCATGTTCGCCCGCGTCTGGATTGCCAGCAAGAGTGCCGCTGCGGCCGCCCGAATCTCCGTGCCAGCCAGCGCCATCGTGCGTCGCAGCGAATTGACCAGTCTCTACGTGCTGAGCAGCAGCAACCAGCCGCTGCTGCGCCAGGTACGACTCGGCCGCAGCGAGGGCGACAAGGTTGAGGTGCTCTCCGGACTCAGCGATGGCGAGCGCGTGGTCACCGAGCCGCAGCTCGCGGCGCGCATTCGCTGATCTGGAGCACACCCATGTCGCAAGTGACTTCAACCCGAACAGACAGCGCGGCACCGATGGGGATGTCGGGTCGTATCGCCGCGTTCTTCCAGAGTGCACAGATCACGCCACTCCTCGCGCTGGTCGCCTTGCTGCTCGGTGTCTTTGCCGTGCTCGTCACCCCGCGGGAAGAAGAGCCGCAGATCAACGTCACCATGGCCAATGTGCTGATCCCGTTTCCCGGCGCGGCAGTGCGGGACGTGGAGCAGATGGTCGCCGGCCCGGCCGAGCAGGTGCTGGCGCAGATTTCGGGCGTCGAGCACGTGATGTCGATCTCGCGACCTGGCCTCGCGGTGATCACAGTGCAATTCAAGGTAGGGGTTGGGCGCACCGAGGCGCTGGTACGACTGTACGACACCGTGAATTCGAACGCTGACTGGCTGCCGAAGGGTCTGGGCGTGCTCGACCCGATCATCAAGCCGAAAGGCATCGATGACGTACCGATTGTCACGCTGACACTGTTCAGCAAAACAGCCGACACGGGCGCCTTCGATCTGGAACGCGTGGCGCACAGCATTGAGACGGACATCAAACGGGTGAACGGCACCCGTGAGGTGGTGACAGTGGGTGGTCCTGGACGCGCCATAGTGGTCGAAATCGACCCAACGCGCATGGCCGCCGTCGGCGTGACGGTAGGCGACTTGCGCAACACGCTGCAATCGGCCAACCTGGGCTTGCCGGTGGGTGACCTGCTCAGTGGCAACAAGGCGGTGGCCGTCGAATCGGGTCCGTTCCTGCGGCAGGCCAGCGAAGTCGGTGATCTGGTGGTCACGGCGCGTGCCGGCAAACCGGTGTTTCTGCGCGACGTGGCAAGCATTCGCGACGGCGCACTACCAGCCAGCCGCTATGTCTGGCACGGCACGGCAGACAAGGATGGCAAGCCGGGCGCCGAATATCCCGCTGTGACCGTGAGTGTCACCAAGAAGCCCGGCGAGAACGCCATCGACGTCGCCAACGCCGTGATGAAGCGCGTGGAGAGCTTGCGCAACACGGTGATCCCGGCGGATGTCGAAGTCGCCGAGACACGCAACTACGGCGCCACGGCCAACGACAAGGCGCAGAAGCTGATCCAGAAACTGCTGTTCGCGACGATCTCGGTGGTCGCGCTGGTGTTCTTTGCTCTCGGCCGCCGCGAAGCCGCCATTGTTGGCGCAGCGGTGATCCTGACGCTGACCGCCACGCTGTTCGCCTCGTGGGCGTGGGGCTTCACATTGAACCGGGTGTCGCTGTTCGCGCTGATTTTCTCGATCGGCATCCTGGTCGATGACGCGATCGTGGTGGTGGAAAACATCCACCGCCACCAGCAACTGCACCCCGGCAAAACACTCGCACAGATCATCCCCGGTGCTGTCGATGAGGTGGGCGGCCCGACCATCCTTGCCACGCTCACCGTTATTGCAGCGCTGCTGCCGATGGCCTTTGTGTCGGGGCTGATGGGGCCGTACATGAGCCCGATCCCCATCAACGCCAGCATGGGCATGCTGCTCTCGCTCGCGATTGCGTTCGTAGTGACGCCGTGGCTCGCCAGACTATGGATGAAAGCGACGGGACACACGTCCACCGGCTCGCACGCGGCTGGGCATGGCCTGGCCGCAAAGCTGGCACCGCTGTTCGAGCGCGTGTTCCGCCCGCTGCTGGACGCGAAGCGCGGCGGCCGCAATCGCAAACTGCTCGCACTGGGCGTGGCGGGTCTCATCGCGCTTTCGGTGCTGCTGCCGGTGCTGGGGCTGGTGCAACTCAAGATGCTACCCTTCGACAACAAGAGCGAGTTCCAGGTCGTCGTCGACATGCCAGCCGGCACCCCCGTCGAGCAGACTGCCGCCGTGATGCATGAGCTGGGCGCCTATCTGCGCACTGTGCCCGAAGTCACCGACTATCAGGCCTATGCCGGCACATCGGCACCGATCAACTTCAACGGCCTCGTACGCCAGTATTACCTGCGTGCCGGCGGCGAAGTGGGCGACCTGCAGGTCAATCTGCTCGACAAACACGCGCGCAGCGAAAAGAGCCATGCCATCGCCACCCGAGTGCGTCTGCACCTGCAGAAGATCGCGGCCCGCTTTGGTGCCAACGTAAAGGTAGTGGAGGTACCGCCCGGCCCACCCGTGCTGGCGCCCATCGTGGCCGAGATTTATGGTCCCGAAGCCGACGGTCGGCGTAACGTGGCGAAAACAGTGCGTACGGTGTTCGAGAAAACCACCGGCGTGGTCGATGTTGACGACAGCAGCATCGCCAGCGCGCCGAAGAAGCTGCTGATCGTGGATCGTCGCAAGGCCGCCATGCTGGGCGTGCCGCAACAGGCCATCGTGACTACCCTGCGCGCCGGGCTCGCCGGCGAGGCCACGGCCTGGCTGCACGACGCCAGCAAATACCCGGCCGCCGCGACGTTGCAGCTCCCCGCTGAGCGCCACGGCGATCTCGATGCGCTGTTGCAGTTGGCGGTACGCAGCACGGAGGGCAAGCTCGTTGCCATTCGCGAGCTGGTCACCGTGAGCGACACCGAGCGCGAACAGCCGGTGTATCACAAGGACTTGCTGCCGGTGAATTTCGTGGTCGGTGACATGGCGGGCAAGCTCGATTCGCCGCTCTACGGCATGTTCAGCATGCGCAGCGAGATCGCGGCGATCCAGGCGCCCAATGGCGGCGGACTGGTCGAATACTTCATCAAACCGCCTGCCGAGGCTTATCGCGACTACGCGATCAAATGGGACGGCGAGTGGCAGATCACTTTCGAGACATTCCGCGACATGGGCGCAGCCTATGCGGTCGGCCTGATCCTCATCTATCTGCTGGTGGTAGCGCAGTTTGGTTCGTACCTGACGCCGCTGATCATCATGGCACCGATTCCGCTCACCATCATTGGTGTCATGCCCGGCCACGCACTGCTTGGTTCGCAGTACACCGCGACCAGCATGATCGGCATGATCGCGCTGGCAGGCATCATCGTGCGCAACTCAATCCTGCTGGTGGACTTCATCAATCTGCAGGTGCGCGCCGGTGTGGCTTTTGCCGACGCCATCGTGCATTCGGCGATCACCCGCGCGCAGCCAATCATGTTGACCGGCGTGGCAGCGATGCTGGGCGCGTTCTTCATTCTCGATGACCCGATCTTCAACGGCCTCGCGATCTCACTGATCTTCGGAATATTTGTCTCGACCATCCTTACGCTGGTCGTCATCCCGATCCTCTACTACGTGGCCTACCGCAATCGCCTGTCGGCAATCACCGGCGGCGCGCTATCCGTTTCCGATTCGTCCCCGCAAACCGCTTAAGGAGTAATCCCATGACCTCATGGCAAGTTGTTCGTTTCATTGCAGGCACCTTCATCCTGCTGTCGCTGGCACTCGGTATCCCGGGCAGCCCGATTTTTGTGAGCCAGTGGTGGCTTGCGTTTACCGCGTTCGTTGGTGCCAATCTGCTGCAGAGCGCACTCACCCGCTGGTGTCTGATGGAAAGCATCCTGCGCAAATTTGGTGTGAAGTCAGGCTGCTGAGCAGTCGCGCACAGAGCATCTTCATGCATCTCGTTTGCCCAAAATGCGCAGCCGTGAATCGTGTACCCGATGAGCGACTGGGTGACAACCCGGTTTGCGGTGTCTGCAAAACGCCTGTCGCCGCGCCAGCCCCGTTCGCGCTGACCGATCTCACTTTCGCTTCTTACATCAAACACACCGAACAGCCCGTCGTGGTTGACTTCTGGGCGAGCTGGTGCGGGCCGTGTCGCATGATGGCGCCGCAGTTCGAACTGGCTGCCAGACAGTTGCCAGGCGTTCGTTTCGCGAAGGTCGATACCGACGCGGAGCCGCAAACGGCATCGGAGTGGGGCATCCGCAGCATTCCAACCGTCATCCTTTTCCACGACGGTCGCGAAATTTCGCGGCAAGCGGGCGCGATGCGCGCTGCCGAAATCATCCAATGGATCAACAAGTCGTTGCCAGGCCAAACATGAATTCGCGAAGAAAGGCGGATCAGATGCCAGCTCGGGCGACCTGACGTAGCCGCAGGGCTGCGGCGTACATCAATCAGAAGGAGGACTCAACATGGCTCACATTGTCATTCTCGGCGCCGGTACAGGCGGCATGCCAGCAGCCTACGAACTGCGCGCCGCACTTGATCGCAGTCACCGCATAACCGTGGTCAACGCGGTGGACTACTTCCAGTTCGTGCCGTCGAACCCGTGGGCCGCAGTCGGCTGGCGGCAGCGTGAAGCAATCACCTTTCCCATCCGGCCGTACCTGGAAAAGAAAGGCATCGAATTCGTCGCGCAGCGGGTTACGCGCATCGATGCCGAAGGGAATACGCTCCAGTTGCTTGACGGCAGCGTACTCGGCTACGACTATCTGGTGATCACGACTGGCCCCAAACTCTCATTCGACGAAGTGCCCGGCGCCGGCCCGGAAGGCCACACCCGTTCGATCTGCACCATCGACCACGCGGAGCAGACGTGGGCCGACTATCAGAAATTCCTCGACGCTCCCGGTCCAGCCATCATCGGTGCGATGCCAGGCGCATCGTGCTTCGGGCCGGCGTACGAGTTCGCATTCATTTTCAACAAGGACCTCCAGCGCAGAAAGTTGCGCAACAAGGTGCCGCTGACGTTTGTTACAGCGGAACCATACGTCGGGCACATGGGCCTGGGCGGCGTGGGGGACTCCAAGTCAATGCTAGAGAGTGACTTCCGCAACAACGACATCAAATGGATTGCCAACGCGCGCGTGACCAAAGTTGAAGACGGGAAGATGTTCGTCACCGAACTGGACGACGCCGGTCAGGTGAAAAAGGAACACGAGCTGCCATTCAAATTCAGCATGATGCTGCCGGCCTTCAAAGGTGTCGATGCCGTTGCCGCGGTGGAAGGGCTGTGCAATCCGCGTGGATTCGTGCTGATTGACGAACATCAGCGCAGCAAGAAGTATCGCAACATCTTCTCCGCCGGCGTCTGTGTAGCGATCCCTCCGGTCGAAGCGACACCGGTGCCGACCGGCGCGCCGAAGACGGGCTACATGATCGAAACCATGGTGACTGCAATCGTGCACAACATTGCGGCAGAACTGAGTGGCAAAGCAGCCGACGCCAAAGGCACCTGGAACGCGATCTGTCTGGCCGACATGGGCGACACCGGTGCCGCGTTCGTCGCGTTGCCGCAGATCCCGCCACGCAATGTCAACTGGTTCAAGAAGGGCAAATGGGTGCACCTGGCCAAGGTGGCCTTCGAAAAGTACTTCATGTACAAGATGAAGAATGGTTCCTCGGAGCCCGTTTACGAGAAATATGTGCTCAAGGCGCTCGGGATTGAGCGCCTGGAAGGCGAGCCGAAATCTGGCGCGCGATAACGCGGTGCGCGGCTAACGCAGTGGTGCCGCGTCCAGCCACCAAAGCCAGGCAGTGATGGTAGCGAAGGATGCAACGGTGGTCGCCAGCAGGGTTGCTGCACAAAAGCCCTGTTGACCGTGTCGCTGTGCCAGCACCGCGTAGATACTGAGCATCGGCACAGCGGCGTAGAGCACGGCAGCCTTGGCCAATAGTGGATCGGTCGCGGGAAGCAACAACAACGTGCCAGCCACCGCAAGTGGATGCAGCAGCAACTTGCCGATGACCACAATGGCGATATCGGTACGCTGCCCGTCCAGTTGCAGCCCGACCAGCGAGCCACCAATCACGAACAGGGCGACCGGACTGGAAGCAGTCGCCAGCAATCCAAGTGTTGACGAGGCAAACGATGGCAATGGGATGCTCAGCGCCGAGAACACGATGCCGGCGCCAATGCCGTAGATCATCGGATTGCGCACGAGCCCACGTAACGATTGCAGGAGCGCTTGTTGCCAGCGCTGCGTGTTACCGGAACCGCCCTCCGCATAGGCCAGCCCCCAGGGGATCGTGATAAGGTTTTCGATCAGCGTGCACAGTGCGAGCGCCACCCCCGCGACCGGCCCGAACACCTGGACCGCGATCGGGTAGCCGATGAACGCACTATTCGACGAGCAGGCTCCCATCGCCTGCATCCCGCTCATCGCCTTGATATTGCCCCGCCACAGCCGCGCAAGCAACAACACCGTGACGAACGCTGCCATCGAGCCTGCACCGTAGGCAACTAGATAACTGGCGTCAAACACTTCGCCCAGTCGCCGCTGTGCAAACGCGCGGAACAGCAGCGCCGGAATGCAAAAGTAGAGGACAAACCGACCCAGCGCCTGATTGTCAGTCTTCGACAGCAGCCCGGAACGAACGGCGAGATAGCCGATCGCCATCAGTACGAAGATCGGGGCGGTGACTGACAGTATGGCAACCATCAGTCACCAGCTCCTGCCGCCGGGCGCGACTGACGCGCACTCTGCAGCCTTTGCGGTCGCACCGCCCTGCTCACGCGTACTTGATCTGCGCGACGTTGCGCAGCGTGTCCGCCGTGGTCGTCGGAAATCCGAAGTATTCGAGATAGGCCGGGATCTGCTCGAACAGCATGTCGGTGCCAACCTGGACGCGGCAGCCACGTGCCTGTACGGCCGCGAGGAACGCTGTCGTTTCGGCGCGCATGACCACTTCACCGACAAACGTGGTTGATGCGATGCGCGACACGTCCATGGGGAGTGGATCACCGGGGTTCATTCCCATTGGCGTCGCGTTCAGCGCGATGTCAAAGCCAGCGGGATCATTGCTACCGGTTTGCACATCAAGCGCAGGGTAGTGCTGTCTCAGTCTCGCGGCCAACGCCTCCATCGAAACGGTATTCACGTCGAACAACGCAATGCGGGAGACGCCTGCGGCCGCGAACGATGCTGCAATCGCAGAGCCGACACCGCCGCTACCCACCACCAGCACGCTGGCACCTGCCACGGTGATGCCCTTGCGTTTGACACCGCGAACGAAGCCTTCGCCATCAAACATGTCGCCTTCGAGCCTGCCATCCGCGCCGATTCGCACCGCGTTGCACGACCCTGCGACCGAGACCGTTGGCGTGACGCGATCAACCAGATCCACCACAGCGACCTTGTGGGGCATCGTAATCAGCGCGCCACGGATATTGGTCAGCGAAAATACGGCTCGCAGGAAGGCAGGAAAGTCATCGGGCTTGCAGCCCATGGGGACGACGCAGGCGTTGACGCCAATGCTGTCAAAGTACGGGTTGTAAATCATCGGCGCCTTGAAGCTGTGCGTCGGGTAACCGATGTGAGCGATGAGTTCTGTGTTGCCGGTAATCATGGGATTGGGAATTATCGCGCGCCGTTCAAGCGTGCCGGGGCTATATGCGAACGAGTTGACCAGTCGCGGCCGCGAGAGTGATTGCCTCAGTCACGCGCAGATTCTGCAAGCCGTCACGGGCAGACACCAGCGGAGCCACTTCGCCCCTGACAACCGCGCCGAAATGCTCCATCTGCCGCTTCAGCGGGTCCTCTCGCACCATGCCCACGACGCCAACCTCGAACGGCTTCCACCATGAGCGATCCTCAGCGCGCGGATAGGTCTTCAGACGCATCGTCGGGACCGACAAAGTGCCGTCGGTGCCGCTAATCACATAGCAGTCCTCGTCCTCATACGTTGGGTACGCCTTGTTTTCCTGCGAGGTGTGCTCCCAGCTCCGCGCCGACGCCGCGACATCGGACAGCAGGAAACTGCCAAGCGCTCCGCTGGCAAATTGCAGGCTGATGGCGACGGTGTCCTCCACGGCAAAGCCGCGTAGGGCATGTGACTTGATCGCCTGCACCGCAGTCACTTCCCCGCACAGCATCCGCAGGTTGTGCACCTCGTGGATCATGTTGATAAGGATAGGTCCACCACCGACTTCGCGTCGCCAGGGTCCATCGTCAAAATAGTGATCGGGCTTGAAGAAGGTCGCGCTGCCCATCACACCCACAACACGGCCAAGCTGGCCCGATTGCACGACAGCGCATGCCTTGGCCATGATCGGACTGTGGGCCCGATGATGTCCGATCAGCAGGCGCGCGCCGCGCATGTCTGCCGCCGTGACCAGCGCTTCAGCCTCCGCGACCGTTGGCGCAATCGGCTTCTCAAGCAGGCAGGCGACTCCAGCTTCAATGCATTGCAACGCCTGTGGCACATGCAGTTGGTTCGGAGTGGCCAGAACGATGCCGTCGGGTCGCTTCTGTTGAAGCAAGTCTTCCAGCGTACGGTAAAGCGGGACGCCAGCGGCGTTGGCGATTGCATCAGCTTGAGGTGACGGGTCGACGACAGCAGTCAGTTCGACCGTTGCGCTCGCCTGAACGACATTGATATGGCTACGGCCAATCAGACCAGCCCCCGCAACCGCAATACGTGTCTTGCTCATGATTCTTCCGGGCATTGAACGCTAGCCAAAATCGGCCCGCGCACCAGCTCTGGGGCGGCACTCAACCCCTTCAAGCGTGACTGCCTGAGCGGCGAACACCGCATGCAGAGCCCTCTGCAATCAGGCAGAGGGACCGCTTGTACAAAGGCTTACTTGCGCATCTTCGCCAGTTCAGCGTTCATTTCATTGACCAGCGGCTCACCCACGTTGGCGGTGAACTGGGCGATCACCGGCTTCATCTTCTCGCGCAGCTTGGCAACTTCGGCCGGGCCAAACGAAGTGACGGTCATGCCGTTCTTCTTCAGCAGCTCAAGATTGCCTGCAACCTGTGCCCGCGACTCTTTGCGCTGCACCAGTGCGGACTCGTGCGCGGCGTCATCGAGAATCTTCTTCTCCGCTGAAGACAGGGTGTCCCAAACCTTCTTGCTGAACAGCACGGACTGCGGGTTGTACTGATGGTTGGTGATGGCCATAAACTTCTGGACCTCCCAGAACTTGTTGGCAGCGATCACACCAATCGGGTTCTCCTGACCATCGATTGCTTTCTGCTCGAGCCCGCCGTAAACCTCAGCGAACGGCATCGGCGTCGGGTTCGCACCCAGCGCCTTTACCCAGGCGACATTGATCGGGTTCGGGATCACACGCAGCTTCAGGCCTTCGATATCCTCGACCTTGTTGAGCGCCCGCTTGCTGTTGGTGATCTGACGATAACCCAGCTCCCAATAAGCAAGTCCGACAATACCCTTCGGCTCAAGCAGGGCATGCATCTTCTTGCCGATAGCACCGTCGACAACTGCATCAGACTCTTTCTCGTTGGCAAACAGGAACGGGAAGTCAAATATCGCCAGTTCCTTGGCTTCACTGGCGAGAATGCCGGTGTTCATTACCGCCAGTTCGACAGTGCCGCCCTTGAGCGATGACACCACCGCCTGATCCGTGCCCAAGGCGCTGTTGAAAAACAGGTTCACCTTCATCTTGCCGCCCGAGCGCTGACTGACCAGCTCAGCGAATTTCTTCATTCCTGGCGAGGCCGGGTGATTGCCTTCCGGGCCGGCGAGATGGAACTTGAATGCACGCTCCTTGATGTCTTGTGCCGATGCGGCAGCCATCGCGATCGCGGTGACGCCAAGCGCCACGGCCTTCAACAACATGTGTTTCATTGATTTCCTCCAGTGAGTTTGAGTAACGGGCAAAAATTAGTAACCGCAGATACGAAAAAATTAATAGAACCAGCGTGCCGGAACCATGACCAGTTGCGGGAAGGCGACCATCAGGAACATGATGACGAACTGCGCAATCATGAACGGCATGACGCCTTTCGTCACATCATCCATGCTGACTTTGCCAACGCCAGCCACCGCGTTGAGCACCGTACCTACCGGCGGCGTGACCAGACCAATCGCGTTATTGATAATGAACAGCACACCAAAGTAGACCGGGTCGATGCCGGCGGCTTTGACCACCGGCATCAGCACCGGCGTCAGCAGCAGGATGGTTGGTGTCATGTCCAGCGCTGTACCTACGATCATCGTTATCACCATGATCGCAACCATCAGCAGTTTGGGGTTGTCCATGAGTGGCCGCAGCAAATCAACCAGCTGTGCCGGCAGGTTGGCGACAGTGATCAGCCACGCCGAAACCATTGCCGCAGCAACCAGAAACATCACCACAGCGCAGGTCGTAGCTGCAGCAATAAACAACGGCACCAGCTGCCGGAAACTCAGCTCACGGTAGACAACGAGCGACACAAAGATCGCGTAGACAGCGGCGACCACCGCTGCTTCGGTGGGCGTGAAGATGCCAAACTTGAGACCAAAGACAATGATGAACGGCAGGACGAGTGCCCAGGTCGCCTCGCGAAAGGCCTTGAACACCTCGCTCCTGGATTGCCGCGGCGGCGGCGTGACTTTCTCCTTGCGAACCAGCCACCACCAGGTAACCCACAGCGCCAGCGCCAGCCAGATGCCCGGAACAATGCCAGCCATGAAGAGTTTGGATACGGACACATTCGCGGTCACACCGAAGATCACGAAGCCGATGCTTGGCGGAATGATCGGCGCAATGATGCCGGCTGACGCGATCAGCCCGGCGGATCGAGCGCGGTCATGGCCGGCCGCCACCATCATCGGCAGCAGCAGTGCCGTCAACGCTGCTGCATCGGCCACGGCCGACCCGGACAACGCCGCCATGATCACCGCTGCAACAATGGTGACGTAGCCCAGGCCACCCTTGACATGGCCAACCAGTGCCATCGCAAAGTTGACAATCCGGCGCGACAGGCCACCGGCATTCATCACCTCGCCGGCAAGCATGAAGAACGGCACCGCAAGCAGGGGAAAACTGTTGGCTCCTTCAATGACGTTCTGCGCGAGGATTTGCGCGTCGAACATGCCGAGATGCCACATCAGCGCGGCGCCGCAGAGCAACAGGGAGAATGCGATGGGCACACCCAGCGCCATTGCAAGTAGCAGCGAACCAACGAAAATTGCGATTGTCATGGCGCGCCCCTATTTGCCGGCGTTGGCGGGCGTATGCGGAGCTTCTTCTGACTCCTGCATCAGGACGAGATGGTCGTCGTCCAGTTTGCCGGTGACCAGTCGCCACAAATCGCTCAGCACGATGAGTGCCCCCAGGACGGCCATCACCATTCCCGCCGAGTAGAACCACGCCATCGACACCTCCATCACGGCGCTGGTTGACGACCAGTTGATGATCGTCTGATCGTAGGACCCCTTGAACAGCAACCACAGGCAATAGAGCATCAGCGCCAGCGCAATGCCCATGCAGATGCGCTTTCCGGCTGGCCCCAGACGCCCCACCAGCATGTCTGTGCCGAGGTGTGAGTTACTGCGCAACGCGACCACGGCGCCCAGAAAGGTCAACCATACGAACAGCCAGCGCGAAAGCTCTTCCGAGATCGTGAATCCGGAATTGAATGCGTAGCGCATGACTACGTTGCCGAAGACCAGCACAACCATGACCGCAAGCATTGCCGCGATGAGGTAGCCAATGGCTTTGCAGTAGCCGTCGATGACTCGTTCCAGCATCGTTCCTCCTTGTCGCCGTTACGTTGTGCTGCAGTTGACGGGCCTCCACCCCTGCGCTCACAACAAAATGTACCAAATGGTTAATTTTGGAATATATCAGCAGTTTCGGGCGTTGCAAAGCATGCTGATGACGGGCACCTGCCAGAGCATTTCATGATGGCGCAGCTCCGGCCTTACTTGCGAACAAACCGGACGATCATCTCAATAATGCTGTCGCGCCGAGCCGTGATGGTCTGCACGTTCTGCCAGTCAATCTGGAAAATGCAGCCGAACGTATGCTGGTTCGATACATTGAAAAAAGTCAACGCGGAAATGGAGGCGTGCAGGTCGACGGCGTCGATGCCAGACCGGAAACTGCCCTGCCTGACGCCGCGCTCGTAAAGCCGGCGGATGGTATCGATCACTGGAACATTGAGCTGCTGAATGGCTTTGCTCTCGGCGATGTACTTTCCGCGCTGGATATTCTCGTTGGCCACCAGCCGCACGTACCACTGGTTCTGCATGCAGCGGTCGAAAGCGCGCCCCACCAGCTTGCGCAGCGCATCTTCCGGCGTAAAGTCGTCCAGTCGCAACTCGGCTTCGGCCTCGCGCGTCTCGCGGTACGCCGCCTCTAAAACAGCAACGTAGAGCCCTTCTTTGCTGCCGAAGTAGTAGTAGATCATCCGCTTGCTGGTGCGGGTTGCGGCCGCGATCTCGTCGATCCGCGCACCGTCGAGTCCCTTCTCGGCGAATTCGGCCTTTGCTACGGCGAGGATTTCAGCCTTGGTGCGTTCCGGATCGTTGGTGCGGGTGCGCTCTCGTTGAGCCGCCGCCTTCGCCCCGGATTGCGCCGTGGAAGTCGCCGAATGCCGGGCGGTGCCACGGGCTCGGCCGGACCGCGTCGTTGTGGGCAGATTTTCGGAATGCGCAAAATGTACTGTTTCGTCCATTTTGCGAGTATAGGCCCAATATCGCGTTGGCGTCGCTATCTCGCAGCCAATGAAAAAGCCCGCTCAAGGCGGGCTTTTCATTATTCGATTTGGCTCCCCGACCTGGGCTCGAACCAGGGACCTACGGATTAACAGTCCGGCGCTCTACCGACTGAGCTATCGGGGAATCGAAGCTTTGAATTATAGCCATAAATCATCGAAGCCTGCAACTGAGCAGACACTTCGATCCAGCTATCGCACATCGTCGCGATCTTCAATCAGCGGCTGCGGCTTGCTCAGATGCGGCCAGGCGAGCTTGAGGTAATAAAACATTGACCACACTGTCAGACCGGCCGCCACCCAAAGCGCCACATTGCCAAGCAGTGGCGTGGGAATGCCGGGGAAGAACGGCTCATACAGCAGCAGCGCGATCAACGCGGTGAGCTGTGCAGTCGTCTTCAGCTTGCCGACGGTATTGACGGCCACACTCTTCGCCTGCCCGATCTTCGCCATCCACTCGCGAAGTGCGGAGATTGCGATTTCACGACCGACAATGATGAACGCCAGCACGGCATCGGCGCGCTTCATCTGTACCAGCAGCAGCAACGCTGCAGCGACCATCAACTTGTCCGCGACCGGATCGAGAAAAGCCCCGAAGGCGCTCGATTGCTTCAGCCGACGCGCCGCGAAACCATCTGCCCAATCAGTAATGGCTGCGATGGTGAAGATCCATGCCCCGGTCCAGTTCTGCTGCGTCGGCGTCAACCAGTCATGCGGCAAGTAGTAGACGCCAACGAACGCGGGGATCAGCGCAATGCGTATCCAGGTCAGCGTGGTCGGGATATTGAGGGACATACGCACATTTTGGCACGCGACAAGGGCGGCGGCCTGACAACCCCCTGACGCCGGGGGCGCTGTCGCTTGCGAATCCGGCTATCGTCCCATCCACTTCTGAGCCAACGGGAACTCGCGACTGCGCAAGCCGTGCAGCAATTCCTGGACCGTCTCACCGTGCACCAGCAGGTCGTGATTGACCGCCTTGACCAGTCCAACGTCTACGGAATGTCTAACCCAGGCAATCAGGTGATCGTAGTAGCCCGCGACATTGAGCAAGCCGCAGAGCTTGCGGTGGTAATCGAGCTGGCTCCACGTCAACGCCTCGAACAGTTCGTCCAGCGTTCCAAAGCCGCCCGGCATGGCAATCACGGCATCAGCGAGGCCCAGCATCATCGCCTTGCGGCTATGCATGTCCGGCACCACGTGCATGGCGGTGAGGTTCTTGTGTTCAACCTCCAGCGCCTTTAGCGCCTCCGGGATCACGCCGATCACCTCGCCGCCGGCAGCCAGGGCAGCATCGGCGACCGCGCCCATCAATCCCACGCCACCACCGCCGTAGACAAGGCCGATACCTTCCTCCGCAAGTGTTCGGCCCACCGCGACAGCGGCCTCCTTGTACTCCGGCTTGAAGCCGACATTGGCGCCGCAATAAACAACGATCCGTTTGATGTCATTCGCCACGACAATCAATCCTCTTTCATTCCGGACACTTTCACCACCGCCGCCAGTCGCGCCTTTTCCTCGCCGACAAACTGGTTGAACGACGCCCGCGTGCCGCCAATGGGCTCGATGCCTGACGCCTTCAAGCGATTGGCGATCTCAGGCGTTTTCATCGCAGCGTCCACCGCTGCGGCAACCTTGTCCATGATTTCCGCAGCAACGCCCGCTGGCGCATGCACACCCGCCCAGTGCGCAATCTTGACCTCGGGGAAGCCCTGCTCGGTCGCAGTCGACAACTGGCTGTACGACGAAATACGCGTGGTCCAGGTATTCGCCAGCGCCTTCATCTTGCCGCCGGTGATCTTGGGCAAAGACACGATACTGGCCTCGCTGGTCGCCTGAACCTGTCCGGCCATGATGGCCGTCGCGCTCTCGTTGCCGCTCTTGTACGGGACCACCTGCAGCTTGGCGCCGTATTTGCTCTTCAGTATTTCTGCAACGAAGTGTGGTGTGCTGCCAGTGCCTGCCGTAGCAAAGTTGAAGCCGTCCGGGCTCTTTTTTGATGCTTCGACAAACTCCTTGAGATTGCTGTACGTCGCATTTGGTGGTGCGACGATGATTGACGGCGACAGAGCAATCATCGCGACTGGCACCAGATCCGACTCCTTGAATGGCATCGACTTCTTGATCATGTGATTCGAGATCACCCCGGCGGCGCTGATCAGGAAGGTGTAACCATCGGGCGGGCTCTTGGCCACCAGTTCAGCGCCGAGCGAACCGCCAGCACCGGGTTTGTTGTCGATCACCACGGGCTGTCCCAGCACCCTGGATGCCCCTTCGGCGGCAGCACGCGCCATCAGATCGTTGGCCCCACCGGCGGTGAACGGCACCACAAACTTGATCGGTTTGTTCGGCCAGGCCTGGGCGTGCGCCGCAATGGCAGCGCTGAAGCCGCAGAGCAAAACGGTGGATCGGACAACTAGGTAATTCATGCGGATGCTCTGGCAAAAATTGGATGATCAGGCGAAGCGCCGGACGCTCAATTCAATCATGCGATGGGTCTCCGGGCCGAGCGACGTGTCGTTCGCCATATCGGCGAGGGCAAACCAGCGGCAGTCGTTGGATTCGTCGGCGTTCAGAGCCAGCGAGCCAGTCACGCCTGCATCGGCGTCCACCTCGGCCACAAACAGGAAGCGAAGATCATGGTGAAGATGTGCCGGCTCGTCGGCGCGAGCCGGGATGCCATGCACGTCAACATCAAAGAGCCTTTCCTCATCGGCAAGTTGCACAAAGCGGGAAAGGCCGGTTTCCTCAGTCAACTCGCGCTGCGCGGCGGCGCGCCAGGAGAGGTCGGTGTCGTCGATGTGGCCACCCGGTTGCAGCCAGCGATCAAGCTTGCGATGGTGAATCATCACCACATGGTGGCCGGAGCGATCAAGCACCCAGGCCGACGCCGTCAGATGCCCCTCCAGCACACTGCGTTGCCACGGCTTGGCGTGGCGGTCCAGCAAGCGCAATGTGGCATCGGCATGTTGTCGCGTGATCTCGTACGGAGTCTCGGCCCGGTAACGGGCGAGCTCGGCACGGAGCTGCTTCAGTTGTTCTGCGTTCATGGGCAGCAGCGCAGACTACAGCGGCCCCGAAATGGTGATCGAGCCGTAACGCGGCGCCGAGGCTTGGCCGGCGAACTCCTGACTGCGGAACACACGGACAAAGGCGATCTTGTAAACACCGAAGTTGGCAGCGATGCCGACGGCCGCATCGCCCACCCAGCGCTTCTTGTTCACCGAGTGCGAATCACGAATGGTGTTGCCATCGAGAAAGATATTGCGGGCCACCGCCCGTCCGTCCACCGATGCAAACAGGTGCGCGCCGAACTGCCGCACGAACTGGCTTACGCCATCACGCACGCGCGGTGCCGAGTTGTCGCCGGCGGGGCGAATGGGCGACGTACCGAAATCATCCGGCAAACCCCAGCCTGCACGCACTTCAATACCGGCGTTGGCGTAGGTTGCCACATTTCCCACCGAGAACCCGAAGTGCGGGATGACGTCGAAGCCAAGGCCGGACCGGCTGTCAGCGTCCTGCAGCCATTCCTTGCGGAACTTGCGCTCGAACACGAGCTGCGCGCCGAACTCGTTGCCCAGCTGGTTCTGCCAGCCGTTGAACAGTTCAAGATGCCGCGTCCGGTGCACGAAATCCTGTGCCTCTTTCGCATGCGACCAGGGACCGACCACGCCAAGATTGATCTCGTACGAATCCAGCCGATACGGCGAACGCGTGTTGTAGCCAAAGCCAATGTACGACCAGCCCGCATAGGGGCGATCATTGACGATCAGTTGCGTGGCCTTGCGGTCGCGCGGCGTATACATCGCCTGCCCCAGCGTCATCGTCACATTGCCCTGCTCAACCGTAGGCGAATAGACCTGGGTGAACAGCTTGCCGGCCTGCTGCAGTAACGGCGGCAGGCAATCGTCATCGGCAAAGCTGCGCACATTCGGTGACGACCACGCGAACTTGAAGCCGTTGGAGTAGTCCTGATCGCGTTTGGCGAACAGGTCGTTATCAAGCGTGAAGCTGTAGGTGCCCTGATACTTGCGAACGGCGCCGAGCGGACCGCCTTCATCAGCGCAACGAATCGCTGTTGCGATGGGGTCCGCTTTCGCGGCAGCCGGGTTCGCGATGGGAACCGGCTTCGGCTCGTAAGGTGGTGGCACCGGAACACTTTGCGCCCGTGCACATGTGGCGCCCAAGGCAAGCAACAGGCAGGCAACCGATAGTGTCGGCCGCTGGGAAACTGGATTTGGAAACACGGTTAGTCCGCGAATGCGGGAGGAAGCAACTGGCTTGATTCTATTGGCAGGGTCAGCGTCTGGCGTGTAGGACGAAAGCTGAAAGTTGATGCCTTCGGCGTGTTTCAGGGCGCTGATATGTCAGTGATCGAGAAGTAGATCGCTTTGCCATGTTCACGGCCAAGCGCGACCATTTCATCGGCCCCGGCCGATGCACCACCGATGCGCAGCACCGCATCGCATTTGGCCACCAGCCGCCGCGACACCGGATGGAATATCTCATCGAAAACCGCATCGCCGATCTGCCTGCCACCTGCATGCTCAATCAGCGGCAAGGCAAACCATTCGCCCATCACCGGCAAATGCCCGGCACGGAACAGCGCAAGCGAAGCGTCCGTCATCGCCGCCACGTTCGCGGCGATCTTCACCGGGTCGTCGTTGGTTCCGGAGCGATAGGGCCCGGCGACGAGGATCATTTGTGGCTTAGTGTTCATGTTGTTGCGGGTACTTTCACCGGGGGAAGCAGACGATGTTTCGTCACTTTTCGTGCGAAGCCTTTGTCATCAAACGATGCCACGAACTCGCAACCAGCGTAGCTCGCCTGATGCAGGGCATCGGCAAAATCGAGCCCGAGCGGAATACGCGTCCAGCGCACGCTCCACCGCCGCCCGATCCTCCACCGTCAGATTCGGCAACGACAGGCAATGCTGAAGCACTCGTGCAATTTCTACCCGCGTGTTGCCGTAGTAGCCGCGCAATACCCACTCCAGCTCAAGCAATACCGTCTTCGCGACCTTCAGTGGACGCGCCGACTCGATCAGCGCTCTTGCGGCCAGCCGCTGGCGCGTGGCCTCCTTGTCGGCGGCGTCATCGACGTAGTAGCGGGCGAGGACATTCGTGTCGAGGCCAATCATTTGCCGAGCAGGCTTGCTACGTCGAAATCGGCAGGGACAGCCTTGCCGCCCGCATTGCGCCGCGGCTTCACCAGACCGAAGCCGCTGGCAACGGGCTCTGCCGTCAACGCACCGCTAACCACGGAAAGCTCGGCGGTAGCGCCGGTCACCCGGAACGCAATGCGGCTGCCGGCACGGATGCCGAGTTGCTCGCGCACTTCAACAGGGATTGTCACTTGGCCTTTGGAGGTGACAGAGGTTGCGCCGGATTTCATTATCTATCCACTTTGCATTACTTGGTAATACTAGCACTGATAGCGAAGCAGAACAACGTAGGGCGGGACGCTTGCGGTCCCGCCTCGTGCCACCGCCGAAGGCTGTTCAGCCGCGGTCACAGCGCGCCACCGCGTTCGGCGGAACCGCGAGCGTTCCGCCCTACTAGCTAGCGGTTGCCGTAATAGTGATGCCGCTGTCCAGTCTCATTGGGTTCACGCTTGATCTTGAATGCCTTCGACTCTTGAACAACTTGTCGCCAAGTCCGGCAGCCATATCGACCCGGTGTCTGCTCAGGATACTTTTCCAATATCCACTCCACCGCTTCACTCAGTGGCGTCCACTCGCGCCCTCCAAGTTGCTCAGCTGCTTCCCGCAAGGCAGCAACGATACCTGCCGACGGCCAATCTACTTTACCGTCAGGCCTGATACCGTCGAAGATGTCTTGAAACCTAGGCGACTGGATGAACTCACCACATGCCCTGCGCATCTGATCAAGTGACTCTGCATAACCGCGCAACTCAAGAAATTTCGCATCAATCAGCTCAAAAGTCTGCCTTAGCGAATCCGCGGCAGCGAGGCAACCTTCGACAGATCCAATGTCGAATTGATCAATGAAGGAGTGAACCAACCCGTTTCGCACTTTGACAAGCTCCCGCAGTCCGTACTCGACAGAGGCACGCCTGTCCGTCTCCATGACAAACCGAAAGTCCGTAGAGAACGACACACACAGCGGCGCGGCGTCTTCGCCGCTGCCCGAATCAAAGTCCGATTCGACACTACGCGGAATCATCTCCTCTAGAAAATTCTTCACGAGTATGCCGAGCGTGCTGCCTTCGGATTCGTTCCGCCACACGACGTCGGGCGGTTGCCCGATGCTCAGATTCGTGACTACGCTACTCGATCGAAGGATTGCCTTAAGCAATTTTTCATACTGCTGCAGATGTATCATGCAACGTCCAAGCAACCGCTGCATGTCTCGCTGAGGTTCCGCAACGGGGGTGTCGGCACTACTCAATGCAACACCCCATAAATTCGCTCAGCCAATTCACTCGAAATCCCCGGCACGCGCTTGATGTCTTCTACGCTGGCACTGGCGATGCCGCGTACGCTGCCGAACTGCTTTAGCAGCGCGGCGCGCTTGCGCGGGCCAATGCCTTCGATGTCATCCAACGCGCTGCCTTCCCGCGCTTTGGCGCGTTTGGCGCGGTGGCCCTGGATGGCGAAGCGGTGGGCTTCGTCCTGCATCTGCTGGATGAGGTGCAGGCCAGGGTGATCGGCGGGCAGGCGCACGGTGTCCTCCCGGTTGGGGAACACGATCTGCTCCATGCCCTTCTTGCGCTCCACGCCCTTGGCAGAGCCGAAGAGTACGATGTCGTGCAGGCCCGCTTCGGCGAGCACCTGCGCGGCAATGCCCACCTGCCCCTTGCCGCCGTCGATCACCCACACATCGGGGTGCGGCACTTCCTCTTTCGCGATGCGCGCGGCGCGGCGGGTGAGCGCCTCTTTCATCGCACCGTAATCGTCGCCGTCGCTCACCGTCTGGATGTTGAAGCGGCGGTACTGGCCGGTCTGCATGGCGTTCTGGTCGAACACGACACAGCTGGCGACCGTCGCCTCGCCCATCGTGTGCGAGATGTCGAAGCATTCGAGCCGCTGCGTGCCTTCGGGCAGATCGAGCGCGACGATCAGCGCCTGCAGGCGCTCGTTGCCGGTATCACTCTGCCGCTGCTTCGCGGCGATGGCGAGGCGCGCGTTCTCCTCCGCCATTTGCAGCCACACGCGCTTTTCGCCGATGGGGTTGCACAGCACGCTGACCTTGCTGTTGGCCTGCGTGGAGAGCGCTTCGGCCAGCGCCTCGACGTCGAACTCCAGCGTGGAGACGATCATGCCGGGCACTTCGCGGCCGATGTAGTGCTGCGCGATGAAGCTCTCCAGCACCCCGGTCAGCTCCTTGTCGGTCATCGGCTCGGAGCTGGCGTTCTTCACCGGAAAGTGCGTGCGGTCGCCCACATGCTGGCCGCCACGGATGACGACGATGTTCACCGCAATCATGCCACCGGTCTGCACCAGCGCGAGCACATCGACATCGCGGTCCGCGACGCTGGATACAAACTGCTTGCTAACGAGACGGTTGAGCCGCGCGATCTTGTCGCGGATGCGGGCGGCCTTTTCGAATGCGAGTTCACCGGCCGCGGCCTCCATCTGCGCGTTCAGCTCGTGCGTC
>ERZ795062.718-NODE-718-length-26074-cov-12.347054_pt1 | contig 26074 bp, 26 predicted proteins | sample MGYA00375146_ERZ795062 | MGnify/ENA primary metagenome ERZ795062 (study PRJEB30191, sample SAMN05720281) | activated sludge metagenome | isolation source: Anaerobic digester | place: USA | collected 2015-07-16 ... | reverse complement strand
GAGGTCGGAAAACGAAAGTAGGAAGAAAACTACTTCGTTTTCCTCCTACTCGATTTTGCCTGCAAACAGGAAATGTTATGTTGCACCAACAAAACAAACTTTTACTTTATCGATCGGCAAGAAAAAGTAACCTGCTGCAAACAGCCCTAAAACCCTATCCATCGCCTTTTTAAGTTGTAAATTCATCTTCGGATAAAGGCAACATGATGTCCTTCCATATAAATTTTTTTAGCACAATTCTTTAAAAATCGATAAAATGAAATTACTGTTTATTTCCGCAGCAATAAACGAAAAGTGGAACCATTTAGACGGGCTTTTCTCTGTTTTGGCCGTGCTATATACTTGCGTTTTCCTGTTCGTAATTGTCGACTTGTTTTTCGGAGTGCGGCGTGCCAGGCAATTAAAAATAATCCGTACCTTACGGCTACCGCGCCGCCTTTGTCATCCTTGCAACCTATCTTTCGCGAGGGTGCAACACCATCGAAAAAATCATAACCCGTTGGGCACTTCCTGCCGAAAACAACACGGAACGCTACATTGCAAACGTCGAAAAATGGTCGGGCATCCCCGAAACAAAGCACTCACCGCCGCCGACGGTGCGGCATACCAACGCATCGTCGCCGCCATGAGTCGGGTAGAAAACGGCATACCTGCCGACACCCGTCAAGTCGAAGCCGGCTTTGCCCTCCGGCATCAACTCAGCCATACGCCGCAAAATTCGTTTTAACACACTCACACTCAAACTCCCATCGTCGTACACTCAAACTTACCCTCAAATGAAAAATAAAAGCGTTATGGCAGTCCTCTTGGGTCTGTCCCTTCTTTTCCCCTCCTGTAAATCGGTGCAATATATTCCGGCAGAAACCGCGAAAATCCATCACCGCGACCACCTTGTCCGCGACTCCGTTTTCCGTTACGATTCCGTCTTCGTCCGTCAGAAAGCCGATACCATCCTTCTCGAGCGCTACCGGTACGTGTACAAAAACAACATCGTCACCGATTCCGTCTTCATCAACGACTCCATCCGCATCTCCTTCCTTGTTTTGTTGCTCGGCAGCGTATATTTCGTGTCCAAAATCCGGTTGTAATACCCGTTTTCACGCCACGACATTTGAGCGAATACACATTCTGGTAGTTTTTGACAACGCCGTAATCCCCTTTTTCTTCGCCATAACGTCAACCCAATGTCGATTACCTTAGTTTTTCCGAAGTAGAAAGTCGCCCACTTTTCTACGCTTTCCTACACTTCCTACGCTTCGATAAGCATCCGAAACCCGCTCCCAATCACACTTTCCTGCACTTTCCTACACTTCCTACACTGTCTTTTATTATGACACTTAAGGAAACCGGGTTATTCTTCGCTGGCATTATGCAACCCCAAACATTTCAATTCCTTTCCTTCTGGCGCGATTAAAAGGAGGAAACGTGTTGCGAACAAATACAAATACAGATGAAGATTGCTCATAAAAAACCCGGCGTTTAATCCGGGTTTTTCGGCTTGTCTGCGATACGCCGTTTCCGGCTGTTGTTGTCCCTCCGCCGAAGGTTATTGGCAACTTCTTATCCGCATCGCAAACTAACAGCAAATATATAATTTATTCTCACATGACAATAGACGAATTGGAAAAATATTTCGAACAGCTTCCTGATCAAATCTTCGATAATGTTCCTGATATTGTGGCCGAAACGGCAACCGAATATTTTAAAGAACGGTTTACAGAAAAATCGTTCGAAAAAAAATCCATGGGCTCCGGCAAAAACGCCTAAACATATTGGTTCGTTACTTGTGGAGAGCGGAAATTTGCTCAATAGCATCAAACCTTCCGAAATTACATGCGAGCATGTGGTGATATCGGTTCAATTCCTACTGGTACGATTAAAAGAATTGGGAAGGAAGAATTTACTTCCTTAACTAAATCATTTCAATACCTCCTGGTACGATTAAAAGATTAAAAAAAGGATCATCTCCATGTTTATCAGGATGATATTTTGAAGCATATAATCTATATGCTTTTTTTATTTCTTCCAGGGTTGCATCTGGAGATAAATCTAATATTTGATAATAATTTTTTTATCATATTTATGCTTTAGGATTAACCCCATAAACATTAGTATTAGGTTCGGAATCGGTGCAATAGAGAATGAACAACCAAATCGCCCCAATTAAAGGGATTAATCCTACGAGAAGCATCCATCCGCTTTTGCCTACATCGTGTAATCTCCTAACGGTTACCGCAAGGGATGGTATAAAAATAAATAGACAATAAAGTAAATAAGTAATGCCGAAAACTTGGTCTTCAAAAGTCAGTCCGGTTAGATTGTCAATTAATATTGCGCAAAGAATAAATATGAAATTAAACAGATTAAACATCCAAAATTCCCTTCTTCTTGCTCGTCCTTTAAATGTTGCATAATTCTGTAGCACTTTAATATACCAGTTCATAGCTATTTATATTTTCCGTAGCTGTTCCCCAAGCACGGTATTAATATTAATAAAAAAAGCGTGGGAACTATTAGTCTTTACCAATTGACAGGCTCTACCAAAAGTCCTGTATCTTGTAAACTTTGGTAGATTTGTCAATCGGGGTAATATCTAAAACGCTTTTTATTTTACACTTAAGAATACGCCTCTGCGTACTTTACTCTGCAAAAATATTATTTTTTTCTAAAAAAACAATATTTTTCCGTTTTTTTTATAAAAAATTTTTGTTCCTGATAAAGAATTTGTTTGAATATAAAATTATAGCAGTAATGAATTAAAAATTAATGATTTAAAAAACGGAAATTTTCGCTATTTATTGATAGAAACAGCAGTGTAGTACTTTCCCCAAAATAGAACCGTCGATGAAGTAAAAAATAAATAATTGTAAAAACTTTTACCATATTATCAACAATTCCGGTTTAACAGTTTGATTATTGACGTAAGCATTGAAATTATTTCAGCCTCCGATTTAAATAGTTTATAATAAAACTTATTCGCTACTTTTTATGAATTTTTCAAACAAAGAATTACTCTTTTATAGGTCTGATTGCCATTTTTGTAATATTTGTATTCCAACTTACATTGGAATAACAGGCTGTTTCATTATAGTGAAAAGCATATATTTGCGGCATCACCCCACAGATAAAGTCCTCCTTGTTCTGTAGATGTCGAAGCTCCTAAATTAAATGAGGCCCATTTCACGCTAAGTTCTAGATCAATAGCTTTATAAAAGGATTGTTCGCCAAAAGGAATAGCAATTTCCCCTTTAATCATTCCTTGATTGGGCATTTCATTTCTTCGAGGCATTGAGCCACTTGAAATGAGGACAAGCTGAACCTCAGGCTTCTTCTTGCCCGATCTTGCGCTCGGCGGCACTGAGTTTTGAATCCTCGGGCTTACGCTTAAACCCGTCAGTACCACTCTCGATTAATTGGTCTCGCCAATGGTTAATCTCGGCCAGAGTGACTCCGTATTCCCGGCTGATCAGCTCCGGATCTTTCCCTCGCAACAAGGATAAAACAATTTCAGCCTTGATTTTTGATGTGAAATTTTCTCTCTTTTCCATTATTTTTTACTGTTCGTTTTTTTTTTGAGGGCTAATATAAAATAGACAGATAAAACACATAAAAATTAATTTTCAATCTTTTTTACAATCAAATTGTTGTTATTCAATTTTTTTTCCCAAACTTCATGCAACGTTTTATGCTAAATATCGTCAATTATATATAGCTTTGTATCATCACATTCAATACAGCCAATATGAAAGCAAAACCTCTTTTTTTATTCGTGGCGATTGTGCTGCTCGGTTGCGATTCAAGTGAAATGAATTTGCTCAACGAGACCGATAAAAAAGCCGTTAATCACGTATTATTGCTTCAGGTAGATTATACTACCCATAAATTTGAAGGGGGAAAAACGTTCAATTTCTCGAAACAAACAGATGATTTTACAATTAGATGTGATTACAAAGCGCCCTGCGATTTCGGATGGGTCAAACTCATATACAAAGAACTTAACGAACTCCTTTTTGAAGGAACCATCCATTGGATGGGAACCGGAAAAATGATTTACCCTGAAAAATTGGAACCGGCAAATCATTTCGAAAGTACCCTTACTCAAGATGTATATCTTCCGGAAAAAGGATTTGAAAATATACAACATTCGGATAGTCCTGATTTTGAGGAAGAGGACTATTTAAATGTTTGGCTTGCGGTACAGCATTTGTTAAAAGCTCGCGAATATTTAGATGCCAACCCCCATCAACGGATAAAAATATTCCTCTATACTCCGAGCGTTGGGGTGGGGGACCCGCTTACTTGGAAGTGGCTGATTTTTCTGAATAAATAAATCTGTCAATCCGCCTTCCCACAACCTAATTTTACACCGGTACCGTACCCCTCTCCTAATACGGAGAACCCTACACTTCCTACACTTCCTGTACTTCGGTATCTCTACAGTATCATCGAACGATATCAAGAGTTGGGCAAAACAGTAGAAGTAAAAGATTTGAGGTATTATGTCGACTGGGATGGTGACGGAATTGCCGGTAATGAATTGGGCGATCCCGATCAGGAAAGAATATTGCGTTTCGAAACCGATACGCTTCGTGTGGCTGCAGCAGGGGGAGGGTATGAAGTGAAGATAGAGACTAATATTCCTTTTACTCCCCAACCTATTTTAGCCAATCTTACAAATCCCAATGTTGATTTTGCACAACCTTTGATTAAAAGGGGTCACATCAAATGTTCGGCTTCTTTCGAAAAAGACCGTCTTGTATTGAGTGTTGAACCGGCAGAATCAAGAATAATGAACGATACCACTTTCACTATTTACAGTATGGATGGCAAAACCTCTTCCCGACTGGTGCTTGTGCAGGAAGGAGATCTCAATAAACCATTGGAATTTACTTTGGCTGGAATCAATATTTTTGCGAGTTGCTGCACCAAAGGGAGAGATGCGATGAACGATTTTCATATTTTTGATGCGCTATATACACAATGTTTTTCTTATGGTACGAAAACCGATTGGAAGCCGATCTATGAACATCAAGTGAATGCAAATATGCTTCTTGTTCATGATGCTTGGGCAAAAAGTTATCAGGCCATTCATTCTTTAAATCAAATCATGAAGTTTATTTCGGAACATGAACCTTCCTTGTATACTTCTTTTGCCGTATTGGAATCGATGTTCTATTACGAAATGGCTGTGTGGTGGGGTGATGTGGTATATGCTGTAAGTCCTAATTTTGAGGATTATATGAATATATTTCTTCCTCGAATGAAGATAGAGGAACTTTTTGCTATACTGGAAAAGGATCTTCAAAAAGGAATCCGGTTATTGCCTGCTCAAGGTACTCCTTTCAACGAGACGGAACTTTTGTCCTATTTGCCTTATTCGAACAATGTTCCGAAAGCAATTCTGGCAAAAATGTACATGTATCTTGGAGAATACGACAAGGCGTATCCGCTTCTTCAACAAATTATTCAAAGCGGCAATTATACCCTCAGTAACTCGAGAGCACATGCCTTGTCTTCAACGAGTGAAGAAATTATCTATGCATTCAAACAAGACCCGCAAAGCGATTACAGTCGCTATATCGAAGCGACGGATATTGTTACCACTCTTTTATATTCCGAGGTGATGATGCTGGCTGCAGAATGTGCTTATCGTCTTGGCAATGCCGGTGATGCAATAAGTTATTACAATAAGATGGCTGAAAGCAGAGGAACTGCAGCCATCTCATCCACAACAGATTTTATTGATCATATGTTGTCGTTGTGGCAAACCGAATTAAAAGGAACAGGCACGTATTTTGCTTTTCTCAAACGCAATAATTTGGCCGAAGAAGTATTGAATATCTCTGCCTATAAACAATTATTGCCAATTCCGCAAAATGAATTGGATAAAAATCGATACATGACACAAAATCCGGGATATTAAAAGGTTTTTTGTCAATCTGTTTGAAAAAAATGATGATTGTAGTAATTCTTGAGGAATTATCATCATGTATCACTCCTCAAATACAGAATTACGCGTTAAGTGGAAAAAAATGGAACGCTAGCCAAGTATAATTTCCGGAAGGGGAATGTTTCGGAAACAGGTTTTCCTTAAGGTGATTACTTGCGAATATGCTCCGATCCCGTATTCAATACCGGTTGGACCGCTTCGTCGGCACACAGCACAACCAACAAATTGCTCACCATCGCCGCTTTTTTATCGGGATCCAAATTGACGATATTTTCATCTTCGATACGATTGAGTGCCATTTTCACCATGGTTACCGCGCCTTCTACTATTTTTTCGCGTGCCGATATGATGGCTTCGGCTTGTTGACGGCGAAGCATCACGGCGGCAATTTCGGGTGCATAAGCCAGGTAATTGATGCGGGCTTCGATAACCGTAATGCCCGACATGGCCAGTCTTTCGTTCAGTTCGCGCAACAAATCTTCGTTCACTTCGTTTCCTCCCCCTCGCAAAGTAATTTCATCTTCCGAAACCACATTGTTGTCGTAGGCATAATGACCGGCTACCTGTCGCAATGCGGTATCGCTCTGTACGCGCACGCAACGAAACTTTTTTCTTGGTCATGAACGGATTGACCCGGAAAAATCCGGTTTCTTTTTCTTTATTGGGTATGTATTTCTCACCCGGTCCACAGTCGAAAAAGCAGGTGAACTTGTTATCCGGGGACAAAATCGAAATTTGTGATTATTTAACTATAAAAAAATGGGAAATAGTTTGTTGTTTACGAAATATTCGTAACTTTACATCATATATGTAGACAGAGCATTAATAATATGAATAATAATTTGATTATGGAACGATTAACCCCTCAGGAAGAAATGGTGATGCTGCATATTTGGCAGTTAAACGAGTGTGCCATAAAAGATGTGGTGGAGAGAATGGAGGATCCTAAACCGCCTTACACTACAGTGGCGTCTATTTTTCAGAACTTGGAAAACAAGGGATATCTGACCAAAAGAAAATTTGGGAATGTTAAGGTGTTTAAGCCGAAAATTACCGAAGCTGCCTATAAAAAGCATTTTTTATCGGGAGTAGTACGGAATTATTTCGATAATTCGTACAAGGAGTTGGTGTCGTTCTTTGCAAAAGAACAAAAGATAACGAAAGAGGAACTGGCCGAAATTATTCGTCTTATCGAAAAAAAAGATGAATAAAGCGGGAGCGGATTCTTTGGATGTATAAACCGTCTACTTTTAATTTTCGAAAAAATGGAAACGCTTTTCATCTACTTGGTTAAAGTAAACGTTGCATTAACGATGTTTTACCTCATGTACGTAGGATTGTTGAGAAAAGACACTTTTCTCCGGTTGAAACGGTTTTACCTTTTTGCAGCGATTGTTTTTTCGCTGGTCTACCCGCTTTTTACCATCGAAGTAGGGGGAAATATCTTTTCTTTCCTGAGAAAAAACTATGCTGCAGAAGTTCTTATCGGACAACCATCCATAGCACTGGAGACAACAGATGCTTCTGCGGAAAATCATTTTTTCCCTCTTCATGGGAAGAATATCTTCTTTTTTATCATGATGGCGGGAACGGCATTTTTCTTGGTGCGTTTTATTTGGCAGCTCATTACCATCTTTCGTATTAAACATAAAAGCGTTCCGAAAAGAATAGGCACGCAGAACGTTTACCATTTATCCGAGAAGATGATGCCTTTTTCTTTCTTCCGATGGATTTTTGTCAATACCGAAGTTCATTCCGAAGAAGAATTGAAGCAAATCCTCATGCATGAGCAAATTCACGTACAACAGTGGCATTCGCCGGATATCCTGTTGGCGGAATCATTGTGCATTTTTTTCTGGTGGAACCCGATCGTGTGGTTAATGAAAAAAGAAATTGCCATCAATCTGGAATATCTGGCCGATAGCGAAATCTTACGTAAAGGCGTAAACAGTCGCGATTACCAGTACCACCTTTTACGACTGACTTATCATGGAACTGCAGTTCAGATAGTAAATAATTTTAATGTTTCACAATTAAAACAACGAATTATGATGATGAATAAAAACAAATCGCCAAAGCGGAAGCTGGCAAAATACCTGATGATACTGCCTCTTGCCGTATTGTTGATGATGACAAACTGTGTACAGAAAAAGGATGCGGGAGGTGTTTCTTCACAGGAAGAAACGGTGCAGGATGAGAAACAGCAGAAGGTAACGGACAACGACGAAATATTTGTTGTAGTAGAAGAAATGCCTCAATTTCCCGGCGGACAAGGAGCGCTAATGAAGTATCTTTCCGAAAATATTCATTATCCGAAAGAAGCACAGGAAAAGGGTATTGAAGGAAGAGTAATCTGCAGTTTTATTGTCGGAAAAGACGGGAGTATTACGGATGTGGAAGTAGTTCGAGGTGTTGATCCGTCATTGGATGAAGAAGCCATTCGGCTAATTAAATCGATGCCTAAATGGGTACCGGGCAGGCAAAGGGGAAAAGTCGTAGATGTGAGGTTTACTTTGCCCATCATTTTCAGATTGCAACAGTCGGGTAAACCCGTCCAAAATTCCATAGACAATGCAGAAGGAAAAATAAGCGATACCGAAGCGAAGTATTTCAAATTTATAAGTGAAAATATCCGATATCCTGTGATTGCGCAAGAAAACGGGATAATGGGATTGGTGAAAGCCAAATATAGTGTGAACGAAAAAGGCGAAATTTCAAATGTAAAAATTATCCAAGGTGCAGATCCTTCTTTAGATGCTGAAGTTTTGCGGGTAATAAAAACGCTTCCTCCCGATATTGCCTTGGCAAAAACAGGAGGCAAAGCAAATTCCAACGTTGAATTTTCGGCATATTTCTACCTTCAGGACGACGAATCTTCACAAAAAATCAGCAATATCCAAAGCGAAATAGTGGTTGTAGGTTACGGAAAATCGAACATGAAAGATAAGGAATAAAAATAACTCAATAACTTGTTAATCATTATTCTGTAATCAAAGGGGCATAGCAGCTTTATTTTCCTATGCCCCTTTGATTTTTTCCTATGCTTCGTATACATAAATCACTAATTTAGCAGTCTAATCAAAGACTGTCCTAAAAAGAGAGGATGTTAACACCCCATTATCATCAGAAATTATGATAAAAATTCAAATAAGAAATGACCAAAAGTGGTCCTGAAAAATGGGAAGTAGCATATAGTTCTTAACATAACAACTATTATTTATCAGGTTATTAAACTAAAAAGATTATTAACTCTATGAAATCTATTCGTTTTTTTGTTATTTTTTTATTCTCATTTTTAATTTGCCAAAACAATCATGCTCAATTATTAAAAAATGAGAGAGCCGGTGATAATAATTTAGATTCTATAATTATTCGTGTTTTATATTCTTTTAGACAAAAGAATATTGAAGATATATCTAAAATTAAGGTTGATACAATGGCATTAGACATTGGTTCTAAATGGTCAAAATACTACGATCCTTCAATTAATAAAAAAGATTCTATAAGAAACAATGAAATGCAAAATATAAAATCATTGTCGGTAATAAAAAATGACCCTGATCCTTATATTGACCATTTAGGAGCAAAGAGATTTAATGGAACAGTAATAAAATCAGACGATGGCATTTCGTATATTATTTATAAAAACCGATTCAAAAATGAGATTTACACATTAGATAGAAATACATCAGGAGTCTATGTTTTGTTAACCGAAAATTTGTCACAGGATTGGGCATTAAGTATGGATACATGTCGAATTCTAGGTTATTTTTGTCAAAAAGCAACCACTTTTTTTAGAGGGCGAGAATATGAAGTGTTTTTCACGCAAGACGTTCCATTAAATGACGGGCCTTTTAAATTTTATGGTCTCCCTGGGTTAATTATGAAAGTTAATAGTAAGGACGGTTTATTTAGTTTTGAAGCAATAGGATTGCAAACAAACAACGAAGTGATTAGTTTCGAAATTGATCATCGATTAGAGGTTTGTAAAAGCCTGAAGCAATATCATGATTTCCTCAAAAGTAAATCAAACAATGCATTTGTGGGATTTATAACTAATGGGAATGCCGTTTTATATAAATCAGATCCTAATAAAGGATTTGAAAATATCGAAATCTTTGAAGAATAAAATAGGTTGAATTCTATTTGACGAAATTCTTATTCCTGTTTCCATTTACTGATCATGACAGGGTGCACTTCAAAACGCTTGGCTAACTCTCCCAAGCGATTCCCTCTTTAAGTGCCTCGATGGCTACTTGAGCCTTAAAACCGGCTGAAAATTTTCTTCTTGTTGTTTTCATAATGGCCACTAAATTAGCCATTTTTGTTTAACTTAACTAATGGTCCTATTTTTGGGAAGTACTGTATTTTTAAGCAAAATCCTTCTGAATTTAATAATAAAATCATACATTTGAAGCCTATTGAAAATCCAAATTGCCACCAACAACCTTGTGAAACTTGACACTTATGAAATTTATAATCCTCACAAATAATGCAATCTTAATAAGAAAGCTATATTTTAGAATAACTTTCTTATTCGCCACATTATTAATTCCATTCATGGTTTCTGGACAGAATACGATAGATTCAATAAAAATTGGCGGAATAAAACTAAAACCCGATCAACAAGAAGTGCTTGAAAAAGCCAATTGGGGCGTTTATTATCAGTTCTCACAAAAAGCCACCGACCACGGAAAGCCGGTTATCGTGACTGACACGCTGCTGCTGGCTATCGGTAATACGCAATCTGTTTTTTTGGACCCCTATTATAAAGATAATCTGGAAAAAGCGCGAAAACAAAGAATCGCGCGATCGTTGAAAACAAGAAAGATGGACCCAAGCCATCGCTGGGTGGATGAAGTAATTGAATACATCGATGCAACCAGCGATTACATAGAAGAAAACAACGGCGATCCTGTTCAAATTTACAAAAACAGGAAAACGCAAACTGTTACATCCATTTATAATGCTTTTGTTGACAATATCATGTGTGAACAAAAAATAAGTGAATTTAATAACTGGAAGATAACCGAAGAAATCGATAGCATTTTTGGTTATCTGTGTCAGAAGGCTGTGGTAAGCTACGGGGGACGCAATTACACCGCCTGGTTTACCATGGATATACCCGTGAATGACGGTCCATGGAAATTTTACGGATTGCCCGGCCTTATTCTTAAAGTAACAGACAATGATAGCCTGTTTCAATTTTTGGCAGTTGGCTTACAACAATATAAAGGAAATGCGGAAATTGTTAGAGATAAGGTGGACTATGAAAAGTGCGATTTAAAGACGTTCAATAAATTTGTTGATAAAGAACGAAGTAAAGATGTTGTCAGCTTTTACCATAATGGGTATTTGTATATGACGCACAAAAAAAAATCGATTATCTATCCTGAAATGGAGGTCATTAAATAGAATTTAAATGATTAGGATGAGATGCAGCTTGCTTTTATTAATGGGTATGTGTGCGTTTTCCTTGCATGCACAAAAAGAAATCAAGGGGCGAGTGCTCGACAGCGAAACACTGAAACCGGTACCAACCGTAACTGTTACTATGTATCCAGTCGGTTCGCAGTCGATACTTACCTATACTATGACTGACGAAGACGGAACTTTTATACTTAAAAGCAATGATATGCCCGATTCTGTAACGGTGTCCGTTCGTGCCATGACCATTGAAAGCCAATCCAAGTCCATCAAGAGCGATATTGGTTTTGTAGAATTTGTGGTGAAGGAGAAAGCAATTGAGTTGAAAGAAGTTATTGTAGATGCTCCAAAAATAAGACAAACAGGTGATACGCTGAACTATTACGTATCGAGTTTTCTTGACGAAACAGATAGAAGTATAGGCGACGTGTTAAAGAAATTGCCCGGAATTCAGGTACTTTCTACCGGACAAATATTATATCAAAACAAAGAAATCAGCAAATTTTACGTGGAAGGATTGGACCTGTTGCAAGGGAAATACGGAATAGCCACAAATAACATTGATGCAAAACAGGTTGCCACAGTTCAGGTATTGGAAAACCTGTTGTACGATGTCCAATACAACGGAATACTAAGCCATACTGCAAGCATTGAATACCCAAATAATTCGCATTCACTGGGTGTTAATTTCTCTTTGGGAAAAAGCATCGACGCTATTAACTCGGAAGTTAAATTTTTCGCGAACTATAATCGAAATAATTCCATTGTTCTAAACCAAGGTATTATTTCCGATTTTATCTCCAATTCTTTTACAATTTCTCCTTCCATAAATACGGAATTGGGGCATTATTTCATAATTAATTATAATGCCTCATACAGCAATAGCAGAAGCGAGATACGAAAAAACAAAATGCCTAAAATTCATTATTTCACACAAGCTTTAACTACCTCTTTCATTCCGGTAAAAAATATTATAGTACTCCCCAAAATACGACCACTAGTTAATAAGTTAAACAAAAATGGCTAATTTAGTGGCATCATGAAAACGACAAGAAGAAAATTTTCAGCCGGTTTTAAGGCTCAAGCAGCCAGCGAGGCGCTTAAAGAGTGGGGATCGCTTGGGAGAGTCGCCCAAGCGTTTTGAAGTGCACCCTCTCATGATCAGTAAATGGAAACAGGAATTTATCGAACATAGTGCAGAAGTATTCGAAAAGAAAAAGGGAGATGGCGACGAAGTCGATGTCGATAAGCTCTACAATTGCCGGATATAGGAAAGATTCAGCCTTGAACAATAGTCTTTTCCTGTTTTCTGCCTGTGTCATGAGAATAATGATTCATATCGAGTAATTCTTGTTTTCTCCGGTATCTCTTTTGCTGCTGCAGGAAGATCATCGTACCGAGAAGTAGCTTTTCTTGTCGGTATTCTCTTTCCGATGCGCCCACAAAGAATCAGGAAGTCTTTTGCATTATACATCCCGCTTTCCGGACATTTTTCCAATGCCCTGTGCAGTGTTGCCGCTTCGAAGTGGCGCATACCTTTATATGTTGTATAGAAGACATGGTGAAGTGAGAAAAGAACTAAATGTAAAAACTCCTTTTCAAGCAGTTGAAAAATGGTTTATATTAAAACCTGAAATTTTTAAACAAAATCCTTATTAATTTAAAAATAAAATTATACTTTTAAAGCTCTTTAAAAATTCAAGTTTTCATCAACAACCTTGTGAAACTTGACAAATAAATATTCACCTTAATAAAAAATGAACTATGGATTTTATTGAATTGTATTGGATTCCGTTGCTGTTAATTCTGGCAGGCCTCTGTATTTCTGTATTTAAATTAATCCGGATGACTAAATCATCAGATCTTTCACTCCCTTTTCTAACCTTTCCCTGATACGTTTGTGCTCCATTTTCACTGAAGTTGCTGCACTTTTCATCATTTATTCGCGTGCCGATAGGATGATTTCGGCTTGTTGACGGCGAAGCATCGTGGCTGCAATTTCGACCGGCAGGAGTCTTCACCTTGCCGTTCTTCTTGTTTTTTTGCTAAATTTGTAAATCTTTTTTATTTAATTACCGTTTTCTGTTTTTATCGGGTTTCGGCGGAGTTTCTTCGCTCTTCCTTCGCTCTTCCTTCGCTCCATGCATGCTCCTAAGCAGGGAAAAGTGTTCCGCATTTTGTGTGATCGGGGTAGGGCATTTCTGCATAGGAAGCGGGGTTCACGTGTAACGATGTTATGATTTAAGATATTGAATATGAATATTGAATTAAGAACTGAATTATCTAAATAAAATATTTATCTTAGTCCCTTGAATGATTGAAATCGATGGTTATTGCCTGTGTAACACAGAGTTTTCAATTTGTATAACTTTTTAAAATCATGAGAAAATGAAAAAGATGTTGGTTTTTGCATTTATCGCTGCGTTTGTTGCCATTTCAACAAATGCCGGTATAGATCAAGATTATAAAGGTCTTGTTGGTGAATGGAAATTTGAAGTACCTTCTGCACCTTATGGGTACGAAAAAGGGATATTTTATTTTTTTGAAAAAGACAACAAGTTGGAGGGGAAAGTTGAATTCGGAGATAGTTACAAAACTAAATTGACAAATCTACGTTATGCCGGAGATTCTATAGAATGTAATCTTTATGTTGCAAATGAATATGTAGATGTTAAAGCCATAGTTGAGGGTGAAAAAATCCAGGGTGTTGCAAATACTTCAATAGGAGAAATGAATTTTACGGCTAAGAAAACCGGTAAATAAAAAAGAAGCCCTTATCGCATTGACACGCACGATAAGGGCTCTATAATTTATTCGATTATTTCAATCGATTGATTGTTTTAATGGCTTCTTTGCGTAGCGCCTCGTTTTTGTTTGATTCCTCGGTCAGCGGGAGTAGCCCTTTGATGATCTCATTTTTCCGATAAGAATAATTGAACCACCCCAACGCTTCAGTGGCTGTGAGTCTTACTTCTTCGTCTTCCGACTCATCCTTAGCTATTTGTATTAGTAGTTCTATACTTTTTGAGGCCGGTTTATTGCGGAAGCTTTTTAATTCTAACCTTTTTTCTTTAACGGTTACCGAAGTATCTTTGCTGCTGATGATCTCTATGCTTTTTTTGAATGATTCATTCGTTTTATCGATGAAAGCAAGCCATTCTTCTACTTCTTTTTTGTTGTAAAACGGCCAATCGGATGTTTGTTTTTCTATTTCGCTTTTCACTTTGTCCAATTCGAGAAGTTCCATAAAATTGCGTTGTTTAAAGGCAACTCTTTCTGAAGTGTTATCCCATAGTACACTATGTACAAATGCAGGAATTAATTCATCCGAACCGTTTTTGCAGATATATTCCACGGCAAATCGCCGGATGAGTTCGTAGCTGTCTTTATACGCCTGTTTGAGTACATCGGTAAAGTTTTTATCGGTTAGTTTGCTTAGTATTGCTAATGCTTCCATACGCGGAATCATCTCAGGCGATTGCATATAGATTTTTTTCGACAGATCCGATATCCCATTGTATTGGTTGTTGTAAAGCATTTTAAGTGCCAATGACTTTAAGTCTACATTTTTATTGTTCAGTTGTTTCAACCAAAAGTCGTTGTTTTTTGCTTTGAGTTTTATAGCTGCGGTGATATCAAAATCGATGTTTGTGTTATTCCGAAAACGGAACGTAGGATCGCCAATAATATGTGTTTCCAGGTAATTTACCTGTTGATTCCACGCACCCACACGAAGACCGGCAGAAAGCAACCCAATTAGTTCATCCGGCCATTTGTCTTGAATCGTATTTACGGTGTTGGCCTGGGCAGCAATGGTTTTCCCGTCATTGAAAATATAGCCTCCGGCAACATTTTCTTTTTCGTGAAACGATCCGTTGAAGCATGCGTCGAATACGATAAAACGCGCATTGGGTTTCATGGCATAAATATCGTTCATATTGATATCCAGCATTAAATTAAAGAGCGAATCTTCTGCTATTGTCACCGAATCCAATGCATTTTCACCCCAAGCATAGGGAATGCCTAACGATTTAACATAATTATTAATAGCTTCTTCTAGCGTGCTCCCTCTGCGTACTGCGCTACGTACTTTTGATCGTATATAGAGTTTGATATTTTCGATTGAGGTGGTAGGATCGCTCCCTTCTTTATATCCATTGAGATATTGCATATCGGAATCGCCATGATGATGAAAAACCATCACATCTAAATCGGGTTGTTGAACTTCGGCAATAAAATACTCCTTAATGGGCCATCGGGAGTCGAAGTCCATGAATTTTGTTTTTCCCTGCGAAGAGAAAACATAAGGAAACTGTTCTTTCAATGCTATTTGTTCGCCTGCCCATGCTACTTTCGATTCCGAATTGTATCCGTGTCCTCTGCCCATCGACAGATAGTCGAGAATATTATTCCTGTTTTCTGTTCGCTCGTTCACCACTTTTTGAAGATAGGCAATCAACTGAGTATATTTGTCGCCTTTTTCATTATCATAAGGTCTGATGCGGCCGGTATAAATATCGGAATTCAGTTGTTGGCTGCCATCGTGTCTCAGCGAGTAATAAAAAAGTTCGGGCCTTTCTTCATCTTGTTTCAAAAAGTCGAATTTTAGATCGAAGTCATCATAAAATCTATCGGATGGCACACTGGATTGCGTCCAGTTTCTCCGTTGATCCATTTTAAATGCCGATGTAAGGTGTTGGGCATCGCGGAGCATCGGGATAGGGATATCGCCAATGAAAACAGCTCCTTCCAGCGGCATTTTTTTATCGTTATACAGTTTCCAAAGAAAGGCTTTAATATCATCCGGCGATTTCCAATTATCGATAATAATATATGTAGCCAGATTGTCTTTTTCGATTACTTCTTTGTATGCGTTAACTGCATTTTGAGCTTTTATGTAGCTTGTACTGTCGATGATAATAGCAAATGATGTAGGGGTGTTTACTGCAGGGTTTATGACGGTCTGCGAATAACCCGAAACAGCCGTAATAAAGATTAAAATAAATAGAGACCAATAGTTTTTCTTCATTGTATAAAAATTTGCGATTTTAATTTCATATGATCGAGTTAGAAATTGCATCCTAACGTGAGCAATAGATTGCTTCTGTCGTTAAAATACGTATTTTGAGCTTTTGAAAATATGCCGTCGGCCTGAATGAAAAGATTGATTTTGTTTTCTTTTTTTATGCGTTGAGAATAGGTGGCGGTAATATGCAAAGAATAGAAGTCGGAAGACAGATAATCGAAATCGCCTTGCTCCAATTTTGTTACAATTGGATATTCGGGATGACTGCCGCCGTACAAATAATGGCCGCTTAGGTTTTTGTTGTATAGAAAAGAGACACTTGTCAGCAATCGTTTAGCAAGCTTATCCGATAAATTGAAATTGTATTTGCCATGAATTTCTCCAAACGCATTTTTGATCTTTTTCTCTGAACGGGGAATCAGGTACACATCTTTTTTTTCTTTTATTCCCGTTTTTATTCCGGCCAGCCATTTATATTCATTTTGTGCATTTTTTGCATAATCGTATCCCATTTGTAGGAATTGATTCTCATAGGTTGAACGAATGTTTTTATGCAACGAAATCCATCCTTGGTATTTTTCGGATACATCGCGCAAGGTAATGTACTGAATGCCGTCGATAGCTCTTCTCGTATATTCTACGTTAAAATAGTGCGCATGATCCTCGGCTGAGGTATGCAGGTATAAACTATTTTTCCAGAGGGCTTGTTTTGTTGCGGAGTCGTCTTTGGGTGTGGTAAAGGATATCTCAACCTCTTCTACTTTTAGTGAATAATCGGAAGAGAAAAGCACATTTACCTTTCCCGTATAATTATATTGAATTCCCCCACCGATGTTGTTGCCAACGTAGTTGGTTGTTCGTCCGCTCCCAAGACCGATAACTGCTGTACCCAAGCCGTAAAGTTCGTAATAGGTTTGTGAAATATCTGTATTGATATTCTCCATATTCGATTCTTCTTTCAACGAATAATATACCAGATTCAGGCCGATATGATGAGAAGCCGAGGGGGAATATACGATAGAAGGTTTCAGCTCGAGTTTCATCAGGTAATTTTCGGTACGCGGATCGCGTTGTTTTGCTCCGGTGGATGTTTTATAGCTACCGGCGAGTCCCAAAGAAAGATAGTCGTTGAGATGGGGCATACATGCTTTGAATGTCAATTCGTAATGCTGATTGTTCCAATTACTTATATTGGTATCGGCAACAAAATACGGCATTCCCCGAAACGGATCGATGATGGATGCATTGTAATTGGCATCTTTTATTGCATTTCGACTATAAAGGAATTCTCCCCATAAATACATTTTGTCGAGTTTTACCCCTCCTTCGGCATCAAATCCCCATATGTTTTCCTTTTTTCCTTGTTGAGGTCGGTGAAAATTTCCGTCAATCGAGTTGTATGACATATTTAATGAGGTGTAGTTTTCTGCACCATCGAAGAAAATTCCGGCAGCATTGTCCGTTTTGTGCCACAGTTGATCGAGTTTCATTTTTTCGACAGCCGCCGGTGAATGATTCATTTCTTGCGCTCGAATATTTTCTAACGACAGAAGCAAGAAGGGTATAATCAATATATAAATTATTTTTTTCATTATACGGGGTTATTTCAAATTAAAATTATCTTAAAGTATGATTCCAACTTGGCATTTTGGCACCGTACCGCCTTAACATGGGTTTCACGCCTCGCTCAAAATCGTCGGTACTGTTATTTGTATCTTGAAGTATGGGTGTTCCATCTTCATTTTCTCCTATTTTTTTTCTTGCCACTCCCAATGAATTATATGATGCTCCCACATAGGTCATTCCTGCGTCTAAGACAACAGGCATGCGCTTGGCTTTCACCATTGTTTCGTTGTGACCCGCTTCCACACCGTCCAACACATATTGAATAGGAATTTTTGCATATACCTTCGTACTCGAACTACTTAAATCTCTTGTTTGAAGAGATTTGTCGTTTACCGGATCGTAGGGAACGTTTTCGGGTATTTGAAAAATGACGTAAGCTCCGCCAAAAACGGACGTCAGGTACTGCGGCACAGTACCCATTGCACTACTGCCGTTGTAAAATACGTGAATCATATCGTATGCCGGTTGATCGGGAAAGTTTTTATTGTTCATATTGAATTCGAATTCCGACGAAGAACAGTCAACCGGCGAGTTGGGGTTATATATATCCAATTGATGATTGGCTGCAAATTGCGACACAACGCAACTTTCGCCGGGTTTCAACGGATATTCGTTTCCCGAACCGGGGAATTTCCATAACCTATCGGTATAGACGTATTTATTTTCGTCACTCTCGGGCCATACAGGCAGTTTTTCTGTTGCACCAGCAGGATATAAAGCGGCAAAATAGATGCCGTCCAAATAAAGAATTGAATCGGAATTGTTGTATATTTCATAAAATTGGTCCCTGAAATAGTTCGGTGCACTTCCTGCATAATAGATTTCTTTGAATACCAACGGGCTGATTTTTAATCCGGAAACTGCTATTTCTATCGTTTCGTTATTTTTAATCAGAGGGTGATTCACCAACCCACCATTCAAGTAATAGAGCTGCCCTTGATTGTCATAAGCTTTCCCCGAAATCGTAACGGTGTATATTCCCGGAATCAGACTATCTAAGACAACAGATAATCCTGAAAATTCTTTTTCGATCCGGATGTTCTCTAGATAGTTCATGAGAACGATGGATAACCCTTCGGGCGAATCGAATCCTTCGAGCTCAATTTGAATTTTTATTTCTGTTTGCAGCGGTTCAACTTTTTCAGTATCCAGGATATCGTTGAACGAACTGCAGTTTACAAAAACACACAGGAATAGGGTCGATATTATAATCAGTATCGGATATTTTCTTTGTTTCATAGCTTTATTTAATTAATAAACTCAGTTCTAATCCGAAAAAGAAGTTTTTATTTCTTTTCGCGAAACTCCCGGGCGAACGTTTGAGTTCGACTATGGGATAACTTCTGAACATATTGTTTGCAAAAAACGATGCCCGCATAAAATCGCTGATTTCTTTTGTCAGATTTATATTGAAATTGAACAAAGGCGGGTACGATTCGGCAATGTATAATTGTTTTTCTACTTGTCTGAGTATTTTTTGAAATTCCGGGTCATCCATTTGGGTGGGATCAAAATCATACTTTTTACCATCGAATTTCGAAATATAGGCTATAGGGATGGAATCGTTGCCGAAATTATACCAATCTTTTTGTCTCCAAACGGTTTCGGCCGTTAAAGAAATGACAAAACCGATTTCGGGTATGTTGTGAATCACCCGCAAAGCCGTTGTTATTTGTTCCACATTATGTTTTTTCATTCCTTTTTCATAAACTCCCACGTGGGTTCTATCGGCTCCGCCTATTCCGCTGCGACCGTCGTAATAGGTATAATCGTTGGCAAAGTTTTTTGAGCGCATCCATGCTCCGTTTAATGAAAAGGAGGTACGAATGGCTTCGATTCTTTTAATGTTTAAGTCGAATTCGACACCTTTGTTCATCGCTTTCAAACCGTTTCCGGGAACATAGTATTTGGCCAGTACGGGGTTGTTTGCCACTAACTCGTAAACAGGTTGTGAGCCGTCGGTCGCTCTTTGGTATTCTTTAAATAGTACGGGAGCGAAAGTTGTTGTCATGGAATATCCGTTTCGTAAATGTTCTTTGAATGCCGTTGCATGCAGGTTTACTTTCCTGAAGTAAAGATCAAAACCGATCTCGCTTTTTTCGTTGGATGCCACTTTAAGAGAAGGGTTTTCGGTAGTATATACTCGCGTAGTTGTCATAAAAATTTTTTCGTTTTCCGGAATTTTTGTATCGGGCATTTCATTGATATTGATGTATTCGAAATAGGCGTTTTCCGGATAAAGGTACAGAAGTGTGGGCATTTTGGCTGTGATACCGTATCCTCCTCTAAAGAATAATTTTTGGGGAATTGCTTCAAAAGAAGCGTTCAAACGGGGCGATAAAAAGTTTTTCGATTCGGACATCATGTCATACCTTACACCTGCTTGAATGCGAAGCATATTTTTCTCCCGAATATTCAGGCTGAAATTTTCATCTGCAAAAACCGAAAACAAGTGAATGAAAGGAATATCTTTATAGGGCCGCGGTCGGTAAGTTGCATTCAGTGCCTGCAAATTTCGGTAAGGAGGGGCAGTAGGAGAAAATGTTTTCCCGTCGCCTACATTTCCATCCGATTTAAAATCGGCTCCGATTAAAATTCTGTTGTCCGTCTGCCCGATATGTTTGAAAAGAGTGGCTGTTACTTTACCGTAAAAACTGATCTCTTTGCCGTCGATATCGTTTTTTCCAAGGTAAGACGCAGGCAGGTATTGTGCATAATGAGACGGGTCAACCCCCGATAAGTTGGTTATTTCGTTTCCTTCCACATCATAGAGGCGCAGTCCCGGTTTATTGGTTATGATGGCGCCGTCTACTGTAGTCATCGAGTAAGGAGCAGTTGCAGAAGTGTAATATTCTTCGTAATGGCTGTTTTTATTATCGTAACTTCCCGATAATACATACTTTATGTTTTTCAACCATCCTTTGTTCAAGAAAACAGTTCCGTTAGCATTTAACCCCACTCTGATATCCTTTCCTTCCGAAGCAATCTGCCGAACTTGGTCGTCCGGATTTTTTTCTCTTTGGTCTTTACCATAGGTCAATGTGATGCTCACATTGTTTCTCCATTTGTTGTCAAAAAAAGAATTCGAATGGAGGGCTTTGGTTGCAACCCGTTGATAATGGTGATACGATGCTTTGGGGTCGGAGACATTGTATGCATAGTCGGCACTGATGTTGAGCGCTCCTTTTTTTTCGCCAAGGTCTATACCTTTTTGTGCAGAAAATTGATACACATTGGGATTGGTTTTTGCTTTAATTTGTAAAGGTTGCTTGCCCGCTTTCGATGTAATTAATATTGCTCCCGATGTGAGATCGCCGTATTCTGCCGAAGGAATTCCTCTGATTATTTCGACCGACTCAATGTTTTCGGGCGATATATTTCTGACATCAATCCCCCCGCTTGGAGATGCGGTTCCTCCTAATGCACCTGTAGCCCCGATTACTGAAGGATGCATTGTCTGCAAATTTGCATTATTGGAGATGGGCGATCCGTCTTCAATGACAGCTGCTCCCAATGCATTTATATTGTTGATGTCTTTATTGATATTTCGGATATTTATTTGTGATGCGAAGTTAAGGGTGGGGTTTTGCGCAATTCCTCCCGGCAACAGTGCCAGTATATCCGATAAACTCACAGCTTGTAAATGCTCCATTGCTGTAGCCGAAATTTTCGATGCAGTTGATTGCCCGGCTTTGCTGCTTTCTGCCGTCACGGCAACTTCTTTAAGCCTGAAATTTTCTTCTTTTAGAACAAAATCCAGCACCATGTCGGAAGATAGCTTAATGAGCGTGTCAATAGGTGTTTTTCCTAAATAATTAATATTTAAATCAATATCTCCTGCGGGAACGTTGCTTATCTTGTAATAACCGTTGTCGTCTGTAACCGCCCCTATACCGTATTTATTAATGGTTACCGTGGCATAAGGGAGGGGTGCCTTTTTTCCGTTGCCCGGTACTTCGTATATGGTTCCCGAAATGCTGAATTTATTTTGTTGTGCATCAGTAACAGGAAAATAGAGGAAAAGAAGGCAAACTACTATTAGTATATGATGGATATGTTTTGCTTGCATTGTTTAAATATTTTTGTGACAAAAAACATAGAAAGAGTGTTATTTTCGTCAAAAGTATAAAAAATACACGGCTCTATATGCCAATACGATATTAATTAATCATAAATCCGTTTTAATTTATCAATTAGAGTAAATAAGTCACCCGATGGCAATGACAATAATCATAAAAAATGCGCTTGATTGAAGTAAAGATGAGAATATGTAAACGGAATTACTTGTGATTTAAAACAAAAAGCATAGATTTGTAATTGGATTTTTGTTACAAATTGATTTTTAGAACTTAATGTATTGTACTGATGAAAACGACAAAATTTTTAATCGTCGCCCTGTTGATGCTGCTGAGTGCTGGTGTCAAGGCAAAAGACAAAGTGGTTGAACTTCCTCCGGCCGTATTTAGCAATAATCGGTCTGTGGAAATCAGCAAAGTAACCTTATCCGATACGGCTACCGTGTTGGATATCGCGGCTTTTTATCGTCCCGGTTGGTGGATAAAAATTGTTTCCGACAGTTATCTGCTGGCCGACGGCAAGAAGTACATGATTCGCAGCGGAGAGGGCATCGACCTCGATTCGCTGTTTTGGATGCCTCCATCGGGCGAAGCTTCCTTTAAACTCGTTTTTGAACCGCTGCCACTCAACACCCTCACCTTTGATTTTATAGAAAGCGATTGCGATAATTGTTTCAAGATATATGGAGTGGACCTGAAGAACAAACGGTTGAAATTGTCCGATATTCCGGAAGAATATACGCGCGATTATCCGCCGGAAAACGATCTTGAGCTGAAATTGGTGAAAGGCGAAGCCGTTGTGAGCGGCACGTTGCGGGGTTACCGTCCCGACTTTGGCAATGTTAAGCTGGTGTATGGCAATCCGATTACCGGTAAAGAAGATGAAGTGCCGGTTGACGTCGATGCCGACGGTTTGTTTCGTGCGGCAATTACGGTATGCAGTCCCACCAATCTTTACCTCCGACTGGGATCGGCTTCGTTTCCCGTGAAGGCGGCTCCGGGAAAGACATCGAAACTGCTGGTCAATCTTCCCGAACACAACCGCAAGTACTCTCGTCTGCATAAAGAGGAAGAACCTTACGGCAAGGAGGTGTATTATGCCGGTTATCTGGCAAAGCTCAATACCGATTTGCAGAACGAAGCGCTTACGGATCTTTCTACTGCGGATGTTTTTGATGTTGCGGCCGATATGGATGCCGATGAATTGAAAACTTTCCTGATGGAGCGCTACGAACAATTGCTCGCAACGAGTGCTTCGGCCGGTATCAGTCCGCTTGCCCAACAGGTTTTCAATACCCGTCAGGCATTTTTGCTGACCGATATTTTGATGAATGCCGATTCTTACATCCTGAGCGCTTATGCCCAAAAATACAAGGTTTCTTATGCCGAGGCGGCGCAAAAAATGAAGCGTTCGTCACAAACCGACGATTATAACGACTTTTATCGGTTGTTACCCTATAATGATCCTGTTGTTCTGTTGGTTCCCGATATACCTCTTTATATCCGAAACTTGGGATACGCCCGCGGAGATTCGAACGATCCGACGGCAATCATGCGCTATTTGGCCGGATGTGAAGAAGTATCGACCGACGAAAAAGCGCTTATTCATGCGTATATCGATGCTTATGAAAAGGGAGAAAAGTTCGACAAAACGGATTCGCTCAACTTGTTGTACAAGAAATACCTGCCGCTTGTGAAAGAATACAACCTGAAAAATATGGGTTTGGCTTATTTGAAGAGGATGTTGAATGTTGAGGATGCTTTTTTGTTTGATCTCATCCGTTCACAACAAATCAGCTTTGCATTGAGGGATTACAACCCGTTGACCGATGAGCAGAAGCAGGAACTGGCTGCTTATCCCGAAATCATACGAACTACGCTGCTGGAGCAGAACGAGGAGCTACTGGCAAAAATAGAGGAAAACAAGAAGAAAACGGGCTATACCGTGTTGGAAGTGCCGCAAGTTTCGAACGAACAACTGTTTGACGAAATGGTGAAGCCTTTCCGGGGTAAAGTGGTGCTGGTGGATTTTTGGGCAACGTGGTGTGGTCCGTGCCGACAGGCAAACAAAGAAATGGAGCCGTTGAAAGCTCAACTGGCCGGTAAGGATTTGGTGTATGTTTATATGACCGGATATACTTCGCCCGAAAACACCTGGCGCAACATGATTCCTGATTTGAAAGGCAATCATTATCGGATGAACGATGCGCAATGGGAATATATCAGTACACAGAAGAAAGTGGAAGGAGTGCCCACCTACCTTATTCTTGACCGAGAAGGTAATCAGTGTTTCTACTCGCTTGGTTTTCCCGGTGCCGACATCATAAAACGCGAGTTGCTGAAAGCATTAAATCAATAATAGCAGCATAGAAATTGTTTTGATGCGGATTTTTAAGAGGGTGTGCAACACGATATTTTATTCTCTTTTCGGTATTTCCGATTGCAAGGAAGCAAAAGATGATCTTCTATCGGGAAACGAGATTAGAGCGCATGAAAATTTTATCCTCCGTCGGAAAATGAACATTAACAATTGCTAACTGAATTCCTCCGTCGGATAACCTGACGAGAGATAAAAAAATGTTGTCCTTTATCGGAAAATCCGATATGCACATTTTGACGCTTTTTTATGCGAAAATGAGTGTGTTTCGAGGGTAAACCGGCCTCATTTGTTAAAGAATATGATTAGAAAATAGAAAAAACAAGGGTTGTAGGCTCGTCGGATTTTCCGACGGAGGATAAAAAAACTTTTCACGGTCGTCTGAAAACGATTTTCCATGTCTTCTGAACGTTTTTTTGCGATACTTTTGTTACATTTCGTTTTTGGGCTGCACAGAAACCCGTTGATACGAAAGGTAAACGCCGAAACAACTCAGGAGACCAAAAAAGACGAATGCAATTTTTGTAGCGAGCAACAGCCCTTCGTGACCAAACAAGGTGGCTTGTGAATTGTTGATTACCAAAATGAGTCCCGATGCCAAAGCCATCGAAAGAAATTGACCAAACAGCCTGCCGAAGGCAAGAAATGCGGAAGCGAATCCGTAGGAACCGGCATCTACCGAACTCATTACGGCATTGGTGTTGGGCGACGAAAACAGTGCAAACCCCAACCCCAATAGGGCCAACAGAATAGCCAACACGTAAAGGGGCAGGGTTTCGTTGACCAAAAAACCGATGGCAAAAAGTGCCGCACTGATGATGGCCATGCCGTAGGATGCTATCCTGCCCGGATTGTGTTTGTCGGAAAGATGGCCGGCATAGGCAGAAAACAACGCCATCATCACCGGTTGAAAACACAAAACGAATCCCGCGGCGACGGGTGTCATGCCGCGGATGTTTTGCAAATACAGACTCAGCACATAACTGATGGCAAAAGTGGTGGCATAATTGATTAATGCCGCCAAAATGGAGTTTGTGAAGTACCGGTTTTCTTTCAAAAAAGTAACGGAAATGAAGGGATGGGTTTTCTGCTTTTCGTAAACAATAAACGCATAGCCGGCAACAACACTGATGCCGACCCCGATCAAAGAATTCCGATTCATCCAATCCAATGCCAATACAATGCCGAGTATGGCAATTACGAAAAGAAAATAACCGGGGAGGTCGAAGGGCTTTTCCGTTTCGCTTCTCCATTCTTTTTTCACCCCGAAAAACATGATGCCCAGCGCGAAGGTTGTGAAAATGAAATTAAAAACAAACAGGCTTTTCCACCCCAATACTTGGGTTAACAATCCACCCAGCAATGGAGCCAATGAGAGCCCGATATAAGTGAAGGTGGTTTGGATGCCGAGAACGAATCCTCGTCGTGAAGTTTCAAAAGCGGATGCAATCAATGCCGGTGCCGATGCCATGATCATTGCACTGCCCAACCCTTGGATAAATCGTAACACAACCGCAGGATAAAAACCGGGAATAATTGCGATTAAAAGCGAGACAAAACCAAAAATGGCATTGCCTGCCAAAAATGTCTTG
>ERZ795062.717-NODE-717-length-26082-cov-106.844623_pt1 | contig 26082 bp, 33 predicted proteins | sample MGYA00375146_ERZ795062 | MGnify/ENA primary metagenome ERZ795062 (study PRJEB30191, sample SAMN05720281) | activated sludge metagenome | isolation source: Anaerobic digester | place: USA | collected 2015-07-16 ... | reverse complement strand
AGCTCCAGCGCAAAACTTGTCCCACTGATAAGAACGTAGCCACTGATACACTTCTTATTGCACCTTTCCTTTTGTTGCTTTGTCATTTTTCCTTACCTCCTGTTTTTATATTCGGCCTCATCGTTCTGGTCTGATTGTATTATACCACTAGTAAACATATTTCAACCATTAAAATGTTAAGTATGTTTTAAGAAATAAAAACGGCGGGCCGTTGTTGCCCGCCTATAGAGAAAGGAGGTAAGGAGGGAAAGCACCCTGCTTACATATTCATATTATACCCGGTTTTTTACAAATTATTCCATGCATCGCCAAGTTCCGCTTTTAACTGCTTCAGGGCCGCTTCAATCAGCGCCTTTACTTCATCGGTACTAAGTTGTAGGCCCATCTGTGTTGCCATGTTTGATAACCACTCGGCCGCCTTTTCATATTTTTCAGGGCCGCTGAGGTCCTTGTATGCCTGTTGCACGAACTGAACTGCTATGCGCGCCAGCTCTTGCTTCGTTTCCAGTTCTTGTTTTATCTGTTGTACCTTTTCAGTACCAAGCCGCTTCTGTAGCCATGCTACTAAATAGCCAACAAGCACAGGTATAAGCACGGCTATAATGTCAAACAATAATTGTAACAATGCATCGTGCATGTTATTTCCCTCCCTTCAGCACATCATACAACTTAGCTATCATAGTGGCCACTTCGGCCTTGGTGGCGGGCTTATCGGGGTTAAAGTTGCCGGTCCCGTCGCCTGCTATAATGCCAAGTTCTTTCAGTTTTTTAATGTACTGATACGCCCAGTACGTGCTAGGCACGTCATTAAACACTTTATCACCTCCAAGTTTCTTTCTAACACCAGATATAACCGCGTCCCATTGAAACCGCTCGCCCGGGCAATGCGGTTTATTCCGTGGTGTTACTTCGTAGTGGCCAATAATGTGGTCGCGGTCCACCGGTATCTGAACGCCCCAGATACGTTTCACTTCTTGTATTATAAAAGCTATAACTTCTATCTCTGCCTGTAACTGCGCCGGTGTAAGCTCGCCTCGTGTTTTACTATAAAACCCTTCATTTTCAATGCTAATCGTAAAATAATTTGCGTTTGTTTTTCTTTCTTTCACCAGCCGGGCAGTAGCATAGCCGTAGTGCGTACTATCCGCTGGGTTTGTGCTTGTTCCATTGCACCACGCCGTGTCGCGGAGATCTACCATTTGTGCCACGCGTCCGTCCTGTGCTACTACAAAATGGCTTGACACGCGGGATTTTGGATTCTGCATCCATGCAATTGTGCCAAGGTAGGTTCCCTCGGCGATGTGACACACAATCACATCAGGCACCCATGTCCGGCTGTAAAAGGTGCGGCCTGCCCATTTATTTGGGCTAGTATACTTATTTATCGTCATCGCTATCACACCCACCGTGCCGTGTTTCTTCCCTTTTTATGCCCGCGAGGGCCCATAACTCGCCGGTTGTAAAGGCAAACCACGCCGCGATTAGGGTTGCGGGCTCGGTTCCTGTATGCCAAAACAAGGCAAGCACCGCCACCACAAACAAGGCATTAAGTGTGATAATCCATCGCACCACGCGCTTTGAAAACTTATCTTGCATTTTCTCGCCTCCTCGCTAAATCTACAAGTTCGTCTAGCTTTGTTTGTTCCTTCGCAATTTCAATCCTAAGCTCGTGTATAAGGTCGATGAGTTCCTTCATGGCCGCTGTGTTATTCTGAATTACTTGTACAAGCTCGTTGCCAGCTTTATTGCCATTCTTTTGTGCTGTGAAAACTTTAACTAAAACGTACCCCAACATCGCTACCGCGTATATTACAATCCCGTATTGTGCTATCTCGGCCCCGGGCATCGTGCTACTCCTCATAAATAAAATCGTACTGGATTTTCATCGTTTGCTGGTTAGTTTTTGTTACAGGCGCGGCCAAGCGTGTGCGGGCAAAGTAGTGGTCAGCAAGGTTAGTTTTATAAACTATGCCATTATTTGTAAGTACATAAAAATCAGAACCATCATATGCAATTCCAAGTATGGTATTATACCAGTTATATTCTATCCTAATTCCAATATTTGCCGAACCCAACACAACACCATCTGTCGTAAGTTTATAAAGTGTTCCATCCCATGCAAGCGCGTACAAATGTGTATTATAAACAAGGGAAAAACCCGAATTAAGATGTGAAGAAATGCCAGTAGCCACCGATCCAAGTATTGTTCCATCGCCTAGAAACTTATATAGATTACCTTTATAATCTAACCCGTAGAAATAGGTTCCATCAAAAGCTATTCCAAGGTTTGCTTCGGTGCTCACAACACTTATATTTACATCAGAATAGCTTACTACAACGCCGTCAAACCTAACTTTATATAAAATATAGTTAAAATCGTTGTTTTTAATTAAATACAAAAAATTTCCATCGGTTGTGATATTCATGCTTCTCGTGGCATCCTTATAATATGTATAAATACCTGTAGAAAAAGTGTTTACAATATTACCTTGTTTATTTAATTTATATATGGTTCCGTCATATTTAGACGCATATAAATATGTACCATCGCTTACAATATCATATCCACTATTAGGTATTGCTTCTAATTCTGTTTGTTTTATTGTTTCGGAGGCGCCGTATGGTGTTATTTGATTTCCCCAAATAATTGTTTGAAATGTGCCGTTGCCGGCGTGCGTGGGCCAGTCAAACACCCAATGCACGCGTGAATTATTTGCATATGTTTCTACTGAATTAGGCGTACCGCGTTGCGTATCAGATCCAGAATATGTAGATTTATTTGCCCAGCCAATTAGTTGTCCCGGGTTGCCAGTGCCCGTAGCGTTATAGTTTAATATATTTATGCGCTCCGTTTCTGGTTTGTCGCTTGCGGTTAAAAATATATTATCCATTTCCCAATAGCCACTATAGCTATTAGTTTTATTAAAAGCTCCAGCGCAAAACTTGTCCCACTGATAAGAACGTAGCCACTGATACACTTCTGGATAAATAATGTTTGGCGTGTGCGCCTCCACCTCCAGCGCGCCTGTGCGTGCGTTGTAAATATATACATTCGCACGGCCCTTGATAGGTAAATCTGGCTTGTGCTTTATTTCTACATATTCTTTGCCTGTTCTATAATTCTTTACAACGCTTTTCATGTTTTTATTTTACCACCTTTCTATGGGGTTGTAAAAGAAATATCAACCAGTTCTTCCCGAACACTAATTGAAGCGCAGTTCGCGGCCTGCTCCACCTCCGCGTGGGGCCAACTAATAAAAAAACTCCCACCGCCCGTGGCTCCCTGTACCATAATATATACCTGTGCGTTCTTGGCGGGGATAGAAAACGTGCCGTCGCTTATACTAGCAGAAAACTTTACTGTAACAGGCCCGCTATTCATTACAACCATTTTAGGAATGGTAATTGTATTCCACCCCGGGGTTATAGCTTGTTTAATAACAGGGGCCGTGTTCTCGCTACCAACGGCCAGTGTGATACTAAGTGTGCCACTTGTACTTGCCTGTCCTACAACTAAAGCCCCTATAATAGCTTGTGATGAAGTGGGGTTTTTAATTGCTAGCGTTGCAATGTCAGTGTTATTAGAAACATTTATAGCGTTTTCATTTTCAAAATAATAAATACCAAATCCTGCTCCACCCGCGCCGCCGTATACAGGATAAGCACCGCCACCCAATACGTTTTCCAGTACAGGCACCGGGTTTGCAAGTTCCACTTCCGTGTCCTGTGGCCGCGATCCCACGCGCTTTATCCGCACAATGCGTTCCTTTATGTTTACGCCCGCCACTTCGTCGTATACGGTTACAACATCGCCCACGTCAAATGCGTCCTGTCCTGTTTGTTCGCTTAAATCCGCAACAGTGCATTCATACGTATATTTCGGGGCCGCTAGTTGATACAGTGTATTCCACGCCTTGTCGTATAAATCCTGTAAAGATGTAATACTTTCATCAACTATCACCACTTCGCGCTTGAAAAGTGCGTGCGCCTGCTCTAATGTGAACCCCTGGTCAAGGTAGTAGCTATAATCTTCTATATACTGGTTGCTAGAATAATTAACTTGGTTTAATGCCAGGCCGCCCTTCCCATACATATATAACACGGTTGCCTCGGGTGGCTCCACGGTTCGTTTTACACTGCGAAGGTTCTTCTTATACCGGAATACGGCACCATTATCACGGCCGATTCTAAGCCGGAAAAACACGCGGCGGTTCATACTATCAAACTCAACTTCGTATCCACAAATATGGGCCCATTCACGTATAAGATACAAAACATTATTCTTGCTTTCTCTCATCCAGCGTTGTTTATTTAAATCTCCTTCAATCTGCCCAATTATCCAGTTTGTGCCTTGTAAAAGCGTGTTTAGGCCGTAGTAAACGCTCACGCCTTTCCAATCAACGTCCTGCGTATAAAGCCGCTTCCCAAGTTCAATTAACCATATTTCATCACAGCGCACGTGCTTCCATGTTTGATTGCCCTCACGGATATCCTCGGTTTGTGTTATGTAATACCTCCGGCCACCCCATACGATTTCTTTATCTACTACTACATCCGCGGCCTTCGGATCTGTAAGTGGTAAATCAAATTCCAGTATTGAAATGCCTTGTAATTCCTGTTCCTGGGTTACATTGGCCGCGTTTTCTAAATACGCTTCTAGTGTTTCAAAATAACTATAAAGCTTAGGTATTTCCATTACAGCCACCTCGCGTGATATTTAAAGGTTATGTTGGCAGCCGCGCCGTTGTTGGCCAGCCAGTAAACGCTATTAATACCGGCCCACAATGGCATAAAGGTGCCTGATATGTTCGCAAGCACATTTGCCCCGCCCTTCGTAGCCGTAAGTTTACTTGTATCAAGAATAAGTTTTTCACCCGCATTAATCGGAAGGTTGATGTTTAACTTAATCCCACGCACTTGAAGCTGGCCTCCAGAAATGTTATTACTAACAGGGGATATTTCAATAATCGGATAGGTATAGGCCGTTCCTTCTACCTGCACATACATCGTGCTACCAGATGCCACTTGAACAGTTTTACTATACTCTTGAACAGAGTATATAAAAGGTTCGCAGTTAAAGCTAATTGTGAAAAAGCTAACGTTTAATTGGTGATTAAATTCTATTTGTTCATCTACTTTTGCCATAAAATAAACCGTTTGATCTGTAGTAAACCGCAACTGCGCACGTTGTTGCGGCCGAAGTAGCCAGCCTGTTATTTCGCGTTCCTTCGCAAGTGTTTCTTCTACAGTGCTACGTGCTATGTAACAATCCACTTCCACGCGCCGATCGCCGTAAGCCGCGTTGAAAATGTAACTTCCATCTTTGCCCGGTATGTACTCGTATTCATCCCTTACTTCCGGTGAAAAGATGCGGATATCTGTAACATTCACGCCATATGTAAATGCGGATGTGCCATTAAATGTAAAATCCACTACCTCACCCCCCGATATTTCTGGGCCTGTAGCACCTTGCTGGCCAATTGTTGGGATATTCTATCAATATCGGCTTCCTCGCGCACTATCATTTGCTTTATGATAATGTATCCGCCAAGGCCCGGGCCGTTCAAGGGCACCACTGCTTCTGGGCCAGCTTCACCTATCATAGCTAATGTGGGCCGTGTTACAATGCCACCGGTAGCTAGTTGTGGTATAGTTGGTATGTTAATTCCAAACGATTTCCCACCAATGACGGGAACCCAAGAAGGGATAGAAAAATGTATTTTATTTAAACCGCCGATTACAGTATTAATCGCACCAATTATCCAGTTCAGCGGTGTTTTAAGCACGTTTACCAGCCCATCCCAGATGCTTTTTACCGCTTTCTTAATAGCCGTGAAAACATTCACAAATACATCAAATACGGGTTGTAGCCAACCCTGAACGTTATTCCATAGGTTTTGAAGCGGCCCCTTGATGGTATTCCATAAGCTTGTAAAAGTATCCACTATCCATTTATAGGCCGTTTTTATAAACGCGGATATCTGGTCCCAATATTTAACTACCAACGCTACACCGACCGCTATAGCCGCAACTACAAGTGCTGGCCAGCCTATTACACCTGCGATAGCACTCGCCACACCAGATATAATGCCCCATAAGCTTTGTAATGCACCTACTATCTTTCCTATCCAGCCAATGACGGTTGCTATCGTTTTTATAACGCCCCCGATTATACTTAACAGGGGCCCCAGTACGGCTAAAGCAACGCCAACTTGTACTATCATATTCTTTGTGGTGGGGTCAAGTTTGTTAAGCCAATCTAAAAGCTTGCCTATAGCATCTATAATGTTTGTAAGTGCCGGTTCTATTGTTTCCTGAAGTGTCACACCTAATGGTGCTATTTTTAAAGCAAGTTCATTCATTTTTGCTTTAAATTTATCTATCGGGTCCAGCGTTTCTTCATAGGTTTTTGCAACTGTACCAGTAGTTTCATTCAAACCGGCAAGCGGATCCTGTGCTTGTTTTGCAGCTTTTGCTAAATCGGATAGGCTAATCTGCCCCTGTTGAATAGCAGCAATAAGTGTATATGCACCCTTGGCCCCGAAATATTCCATCGCTAGCGCGGTTTGTTCTGTTTCTGTTTTTGCGTTCGCAAACTTTTTTGCCATTTCATCAAGCATTGCACTTGCGCTTTTTCCTTGTTTTGCACCATTTGCAAGTGCACGGCCAAGGTAGGTTACAGCCTTGCTTGTATCTATACCGGCCTTCTCTGTTTCAGAAATAAATTTTATAGAACTAGCAAGGTTAAACCCAAGCTTTTTTAGTTGCGGCGCAAGATCCACCACGGCCTGCATTAATTTGTTAGTTGAAATGCCGGTTCTTTGTCCAGCCGCTGCCACAGCATCTAATACTTCTGGCAGGTGTTCAGCTGAAATGCCAAACAAGCGCATTGCTTTTTCTGCTTGCTGTGCTGCTTCAGTTACATTCGCCCCGGTTATTTTAGAAAACATTATTAGATATTTACTAGCATCTTCAAGTTGCTTTCCCATCAGGCCAAACTGTGTATTTAATTCTGCTATAGCATCTGAAGCGGTTTGTGCATCTGTGGGCATGCTACCAAACACGTTTTTAAAAGTACCTTTAAGTGAAGCGGCCGTTTCACCCAGCGCGCCGGTTTTTGCTATAATATTATCTTCGGCCTCGTCAATGTTACTCCAAACACCCATAATGGCGGTGCCAGCGGCCGCTATAGGCATGGTCAGGCCCTTTGTTAGTTGTGAACCTACTTTCTGAAAAGAAGATCCTACTTTGTCAATCGTTTTTTGGGCGCTTTTAAGTGCGCTTTCAAGATCCTTTGTATCGGCGCTAACACGTACTACTAGTTCTCCTGCATCTGCCACTTACTGCACCTCCATTGTGTTTAATATGCGTTCCCATTCGGCCCGTATATCTAACTGTTGCTTTGTTCTTTCTTGTTTAACACGCACCAGATCCTCTGGCTTTATTAATTTCTTTGTCCGACCTGTGTAGTTAATAATATTAGCAAGTTCCCATGCCTTTATATAAAGCTCGTCTTGTTTTCTTAAAGAAATACCATTTAATACAACTTCAATTTCGTGCGGGGTATAGTTCATTACCTGTTCAAGGCCTAGGCCTGCACGCACGCACTGCGTCAATAGTTCCTCCCAATCTATACCCCGCACGTCCATTGTATCATTGTTTACACTTTTTTTTGAAATGCTTCCTGAAACGCGGCGGCAAATAATTCGGCGGCTTTTTCTATCCCAATAGCATCAATAATCGTATCAACTTGTTCTAGGGTTATATTCGGGTTTGAATGCATCAAGCCAATTTGAAAGAAGCGCACTAAATCATTGATGCCAATGCCCTTTTCAAACTTGTTTTGTAATTCTGGTAGCGGGCACTGAAATACATCTTCAATCGTGCGAAGGGCGCGGATGTTGTACTTCAATTCGTAAATTTGTCCGTTTGCTTCAAACGTCATAGGCTATGCCCCAGGTTTAGTTAATGGGCCTGTTCCTGTAATAGTGCAAGAATAGGTTGTAGCATCATCGTAGGGCATTCCAATTGAAAAATCCGTGATATACCCCGTGCCTGTGTAAGTGCGGCCCGTTGTGCCTGTGCTAAGTTTCACTGTTACACTGGTACCATTCATGGCGGCCGCTTCTAATGCTTCATAAGCCGTATCTGAAGGCACTACAAGGCCATCTGCATCAATGCTCCAGCTTCTAAACGAAGCTATGTTTTCTGCCCAGCCATCACCAAGCTTGTTGGTTACATCTATGTTATCGGCGCTTACGCTCAAATTAGCATTTCTTTGCCCTGCCACTGGTTGATCACCCACATATAGCAGGAAGTTTATACCTTTTATTACTTCTGTTGTCATTTATCGTTCCTCCTTTTCATATAATTTTTACACGCAATCTTAACACACCATGCCTAAGGCCGCTTGGGTCCCGTAGCACCTGCGCACTTTCGGGTAAAAGCACTGCGATTGTGTGGTTCTGAAGCACAAATTCATCAACGCAAAGTGCTTGTTCTGCCGCGTCCATTATTGCCTTTGTTTCTTGCCAGCCGTTGTAATCGCTCCAGATGTGAATGGTTACAAGCACGTTCCAGCCCGGGAAGCTTTTTGTTCCCCAATCTGTTGCAAAATCATCGCCTATCACGATATAGGGGTATGTGGTTTGTTCTGGTACTGCATCATAAACAGGATATCCAAGCGTGGTTAAACGCGTATAAACCGCGGCCTGTAATTCATTCAGCACCTTGAAGCACTTCCTTTATATCACGTTCAATCTGCGGCGCTACAAGTTCAAATGCCGGGGCAAGAAACGGTTGCGGTTCCATAAAGCGCGTGCCAAATTCCACAAAACTTGCATAATCCACGCCAGCTACTACTTCAACCTGTAATCCATTGGGTTTATATTCTATGCTAGCACGCAGGGTTCCGGTTCGTACTGGCGCGCGGTTCTGTGCTTCTGTTTGTATTTTCATTCCACCGTCAGCAAGCACCTGCTTTATTTTATCCTGTACTTCGGCGCCATATTTATCTATGTTTTTAATCACCCTATCAATGTTTTTTACTTCAATCTTAAGTTCGCTCACGGCACAGCACCTCTAGCTCCCGGTGTTCCATGTTTACATCTATCACGGCAACAATATCAAATACTTTATAACCATATTTAATCCGTTCGTGTGGCGTCAAATTCATGTAGCGCATTCGCACACGGTGTGTTACATCGTTTGAAAGTTGCATTGCTTCATAATATTCCCTACCACTAACAGGTTCTATGGCGGCCCACACAGTGCCAGCCTCCTGCCACGTTTCAGTAAAGCCACCTTGTCCATCGCTTGTGCGCACCTGTTTTAAGATTGTTACACGTTTTTTTAAACCGCCAATCGCAACCCTTTTCATAGTATTCTTACCACGTACGGTTTTAACAAATCTAGTACTGCCTGCGGTGGTTCAGCGTTTATGTCGCCGCGGTTCTCGTATAAAAAAGCCGCGTACTGAAGGATAGCATTTCGTATGGGTGCCGGGACCGCTTCAGGCGTTTCTCCATATCCAGCCTCGTATACAATTCGCACAAAACCGCTGTCATCAATCAATTCTTCGGTTTTTTCAATCACTGGCGGCCGTGGTAAATCTACTGTTGGTGGCCCGATGTATTCCCATGTTTGCTTGATAAAACTCCTGCGCGTGTATTCTTCGCAAAATTCGCGGGCAGCCGTGATAAACAGGGCGAGGAGTATTTGCTCCTCACCCTGCGTATCACTTTCAAGCCGCAGATAATTGGCTAGCTCCGCGGTGGTAACTGGTTCAATCGTTGGTGCTTGTATCCTTCTTACCATGCTTCCGTTCCTTCGGTCCCGGTAAATCGGATATTTTTTCTGCTAGCCCTGCTTCAATCCATGCTACCGCCACCGTGTCTGGAAGTTCAATTATATCGCCAACGTTAAAAGTGCCATAGCTAGATATAATTGCCTGCTTGGCCTTTATCTTCATTATTCTCCTCCGCCTTGAGGTGGTGGTGTGGGTGGTGTGGAAAGATCAAGTGCTTTTATGGCATCGGGTCGTACCACGGCGGCACCAACACGGAAGTGTGCTTTAAAACCTACAAGCCCCTGCGTGGCAAATAACTCGTCTAGCCGCTGAATGGTAATTCCCAGCCGGTCATAGATCACATAGCCGCTCTTGAAATCGCCAAATATGGCCACACCAACCTTATTTTCAATGTCGGGTATAAATTCGCTGTTTAATACTGGATAACCTGCAAACGTAGCCGGTCGCCCCGCCTGAAGTGAAGGTTGCCACAGATACTGGCCGTTTACAGTATCCTTCATAATTCGCATTGCATATTCGGTTTTGCTGTTGACTAACAGCGTACCATTCATTCTGTACTGGGCCGGAACGGCGTATATAAGCTTCAGAATATCATCCGCGGTTAGCGCACCGGGTGTGGTGCTTCTTACAAATTCAATGCCGGGAGTGTACTGATCCCCATAAAATATGCCCTCCGGCTCGCCGTGAGAATGACCGCGCCCCGTGATAAAGGCCGCCTCTTCCTTCTCTGCGATGACACGTGCGAAGCTGTCGGTAATGAAGCGCTGAAGGTTCACATCTGTGTCCATAAGTTCATCTTCACCTACCCTTGCAAGACCATAAAGATCTTCAATATAAGTATACTGTTCATTTGCCTGTAATTGATCACTCACTAGCTGCGCATTTAGTTCTAGTTTTCCCCAGCCCACTTGTACCTCGTTTATACCACGCCTTCTCACGCGATCCGAACGCACCTGTTTTACGGTTGCTAATTGCCTAATAACAGTAAGTGTAGGAAGCTGGCGATATAACTCGGCCTCAAGCTCTTCTGGTACAAGTATTTGCCCGTTCTGGTTTTCTACAAGTGCTTTTCTTTCTTCTGGCGCAAGGCCTGCTTTACCGTTTCTAAGATACTTAAAAAACACCTGCTTCGTTTCACTGGGTTCAACGCTTTTTGTTTCGCCCAGCGGTGGCCGCATTAGTTTTGCTTCAAGTTCATCAATGCGCGCGTTAAGCTTTTCCTGTAGTTCCTTTAGTTCTGCTTCTGTGCGCCCCTTTTCTTCTACTTTGTCCCGAAGTTCCTTTACCAATCTTTGAAGTTCATCAATTTCCATCTGTTTTTTTCCTCCTTCTATAACTGTTTTAAAATTTCTTTTATTTCCGAAGCGATCTGTTCCAGCGCTTTATCCTGCGGCTCCTGGCCTTCTGGAGTGCCGGTATATGGCGGCTCCACTTCGGCTAGAAGTGCTTCTAGCGCGGCGATCGCTTGTCGGATAAGTTGTTCGTTCTGCCGGCTAAGAACACGACCGGCTTTACTTTCCTGCCATGGTGCCACGCGGTCAAGCCGTGCATAATACCGCTCAAGGTGGCGCTTAACAGCGGGTATGTCGCTTTCTGGGATATCAACTCCGCCACGCGCACCCTGAATAGCCGCCGCGGCCGCATAGATAGCCCGTGGCACAGCTATTAATTCGCCGGCAATCACATCTGCTATAGGAAGTTTGTAGCTTGTGATATTATCCGGTGCCGTGTCATCATACCATAGAAACGCTTTCCTAAACTTATTAAAATCTACGTTCTCTTTATCAGGCCCACCTGCCCACCGTAAAACGCGTTGTACAGCCGCCTGCCCGTCCCATTCGGTCATAGGATCGGCAAGTGGCAAGGCCTGATACGGAACAACGCTTTTAACTGCCACCACGCGTGCTTCAACATTCGCGGGGAAGGTTACAAGTGAATATTCCCAAAGCCGTATTTCTTTTATGTGCCGAATACCGTTTATCCAGGTTTCTTTTACTGTTTCATAGCCAATGCTTAGGCCTTTAATTGCGCCCTGTTTAAGTAATTCATATGCTTCTCTGCCGCGTGTAGTTGCAAGGTTAAGCTGCCCTTTCACATGAAGGCCATAATCGTCCTGCATTATTTCCGTTGTCACGCCGATGGGTTCATCTTGCTTATGCTGCCAAAGGATAGGTATAACCTTGTTTTCTTGAAGCGTTTTTGTAAAAGCCCCGGGTTCTATCACATCGCCCGTAAGATCTACATTGTTAAACACGGCAGTATAACCTTCAAATTCGCCCGTTTCACCAATCTGCTTTACTTTAAGCTTAAAATCTTTATTTTCCGTTTTCACCATCCCCTTTATCCACCGGCATCGTTGCCAGTGGTATTGTGTTCATGCTTCCCAGCAAGCTGTTCGCACCTGGTATCGGGTCGTAGCCAAGAAGTTCGCGTGCTTCGTTCGGCGTCAAAATCCCAGCCCGCACAGCCGCAATCGCACGGTTCCATACTTCAGAACGGTTTTCCTGAAGCGCTTCAATTTCGTCCTGGTCATATTTTACCACATAATCCGTGCCAAATTTCACAGCTAGCCAGTTATTTAGTTCTGATTGAAGCCAATCCATTAAAGGAAGCACGGTTTCTTCATAGAATGCGCGCCGCGATTCCTGCCAGTTACTGTAGGTTTTGTTTTCTGAATCGCCAATCAATTCTGGTGGTACCCCGAAGGCAATAGCTATTTCGCGCGCCGTCAACTTCAAACCATCAGCCCAGTGAATTTCTTCTGGTGTGAGGCCTATCTCCTGCCACTCAAGGCCGCCCTCAAGAATAAGTGGCCGCCCAGCATTCTTGTAGCCAGTATATTGTTCATTTATGATTTTTTTAAGCCGTTCAAATTCTTCTTCAGTAAGATGATCTGATGTTTTAAGCGCGCCCGCCGGTCGTCCTGCGTTCTGAAGTAATGACATGTTCCAGCTACGGAATTCGTTGTTTTCATCAATGCTATGGGCCGCCGCTTCAATAGGACTAAGGCCGTACCAGTCGTTCAAGGGATTAAAAAGTTTTAGATGCAATATCTGATCCGCAGTAAACTGTACTTGTTGCCTGTTTACAGTATACAAATAGCCACCTATCAAGTTACTACCGCTTCCCGGCACCACTTGCATTCGGTCGGGCCGAAGCACGTATAATTCTTTGGGCCGGCCGCTAGATGGTATAACCGCTTCAATGTAGGCGTTACCACTTAACATAAGATAACCTGCAACGTGTTCAAAAAACGAACTGCCACCTTGATACGGGTTAGGTTTCTGAAGTAACTGTGTTAGTGGATGTTCTGGTACTTCTTGAAGTTCGCCATTAGCTTGCTTTTGATATACAAGCCATGGTATGCCTGCTACCGCCATACTTATGGTTCGCACACAAGCATATACATATACATTCTTAGCATATCCTTCGCGCGCAAAGTTGGCATAGTCCCGCGGTGTCCAAACAGGCTGGCCTAGTGTTTCCATCGCTATGGCCTGTGTTGTGCGGGATTCCTTCTTTTTAGTTCCGAATAAAAACTCCCAAAATGTCATGCCACCACCCTCACATTCGGCCTGTTCTTTTTCAGGCCCATGATAGCATACCTAAGCGCATCAACCGCGTGGTCATTTTCCTTGACAGGTACTTCTTTTTCTGCATTCCACATATACCCGTTCATTTCATCAATGGTATTATAGCACGTTCTAAAAATTCTAAGTTGTTTGTTTTTTATCAACCGCGCCACTTCGTTTATGCCAGCCATTACATCATTCACTGCCGGGTGGGCTGGAAGCCCTTTCTGCTTCCACACACTAATCGCGCTGGGTTCTGAAGGGTCGCAAGCGAAGTATTCAAAATTTAATCCGTTTATCATTTTTTCTACATCCATCGCGCTTTCTTCGTATAGTTTCTTATCGTGAAAATATTCATCATATATATATATTATACCATCTTTATCCTGCGCACAGAATACAACCGCCGTTGGGTTTGTGTAACCCCAGTCCACGCCTGCGAAGTGCCGCCAGGTGGGTGGCACGTCAAAAGGTTCAACGATGTTTTCATTAGAAAAATCCGAATAAACAAGATTTTCTGGCTTTGCAAATTCGCCCAAGTAAAACATTCTAAACCGCCACTCAGGCATGTCACGGCGCGCGCGTTCAAACTCTTCTTTGGGATACGCCGGGTTTTCAATGCTAGCAAATTGAACTACACGGTATTCAGGCAAACCCTGTAGCCATTTATCGTACACTTGAAATTTCAGCCAATTATTACTGTATGGCGTTGTGGTAATAAGAATTCTGCCTTGCTTAAAACCCACGCGCCGCTGTGCTACTTCCCAAACAGCGCCATTCATTTGTCCGGCTTCGTCAAGGCACAGGCCGTTTAAATGCACGCCCTCAAGGGAAAAAGGGTTGTCCGCGCTTCCAAACCAGATCTTGTTACCGGTAGGAAGTAGATAAACATTTTCCATCGCTTTGTAGGTGCCGTGAACCACAACATCAAAGAAATCGCGCACAGCAGGTAGTGCAAACCGTTGTTGCATCTTAAACGTGGGCGATACCACCATGTATTCCGATGTAAAATTGCCGCGGTCCCAATCTTTACTAATCTCCTGGAATAACCAGATAGGAATAAGCGATGTTTTGCCACCGCCGGTGCCACAAATCATGGCTACAAAGCGTTCGGTGGCCCGCAATACCTCCTGCTGGCCTTTATGCGGCGTAATAATGATGTTTCCATCTTTTATTTGGTAAAGCATTCTTCTGTCACGCCACAGTTTGGGCTAAACCACACGCAATCGGTTCTATACTGGCGCTTCAAAGCACCTTCACCCTGAAGGCCGGTTCGCTTCGTTCTACCAACCATGCCGCAGGGAATTGAAAAATCCTTTTTAAACCACCCGGCCCGTTCTAAACGTTCATAGATGGGATTTGGATACCCAGAAAGAATGGCCATGCCTTTAATACTAAGCAATATATCAACCAGTTCTTCATGGTCCTGTTCTGTCATTTCGTGCCTATATTCACCACTTCGCCGCGTTGAAGGTACATATGGCGGGTCGCAGTAGAAAAGCGTTTCTTCTGTATCAAAGCGCGGAATTACTTTTCTAAAATCATCGTGTTCTATTTGTGCCATTAAAAACCGCGCGGCGATGTCAGGCAACATTTCAATCGCTGAAAAATATCGTGACGTTACCTGGGACATGCCACGCCAGGAATTTTTAATAGAATATCCCCAGTTTGAAGCAAATTGGCCGCCGAAACTCTGCCGTGCCACTACGTACCACTTCACGGCGCGCATGACGTCGTCAGTTTCTTTTTCCCACGTTTCCTTACAAAAATCGTATTCTTCCCTAGAAAAAGGCATAAAGCACATTTGTTCATAAAACCGCTGAAATTTTTCTGGGTCACGAAGCACCCGAAAGAAATTTACAAGGCCGCTGTCAATGTCGTTGTAAACCTCCACCGGGCTGGGCGCTTTGATTATAAAAAGGTTCGCCGCACCGCCAAATACTTCTACATATATACGGTGCTTCGGTAAAACATCCACTATCTTTCTAGATATAAGGAACTTTCCGCCCATCCACCCAAATGGTGCCCGCAATCTAGCCATTGTCATCTTCCTTTGTAAAAATAAATTGCACCTGAGGCAATGTGATTTCCTGCTTCGCATCCACTGCTACCTTACGGCCCCAGCGGTCGGGGTATTTTCTTTCAAGCCGCCATGCCGCCGCTTGCCACTGTTGTTCCGCTGCCTTGGTAATGATTTCTACGTCCCGCATTTCGGCTTCGGCTAGCGCCTGTTCAATCTGAAATGAAAACTGCACATACAAATCCTTTGTGTGATCTGCTTTTTCTCCGTTTTCACGCCGGTCTCGTTCACGGGCACCTTCTTTAAGCCAGTTGTAAAGCGTTTGCTTGCTTATACCTGCAAAAGCCGCCGCGGTTTCAATGAAGTTTCCTGCACGCACCGCCGCGACTATTTGTTCTATTTTATTTTTGTTTATTTTCTTTATTCCTGCCATTCCCCACTCGCCCCCTTTATCGCCTGTACGCGGGCCGGGTCATAATCTTTGTTGCGATCTGTTGTGGCTTGAAGGGCTTGTAAAATATCGGTGGGAATTTCCCACAACTGCTTCATTACCGAAAGCGGGAAATAAACGTAGTGGCCGCTAAACATGGGATACGTATACTTTTCTATCCTGCGCGCGATACAAAGGTATGCTATGCTTTCCCCGTATGTCGTACCCGTAATATCATCTACAAAAACTAGATAAACGGGAAACGGAAGTTGTTCATAAACTTCTAAATCGCGCGCGTCTATACCTGTGTCATCATAGTACATCCGCCGTGCCTTGGCTTTTACATCTACTGCCACAAATTCGTTCTTTCTTTCACAGATAAAATCCACTTTATGACGACCGCCCGCGGGCCGATAAACAACCCAGCCAGCTTCTATCAGCTTTTCTTGAACAAAGTTTTCTGCAATGGTACCCTTCTTAACACGAATATGATCCTGCCAATTCATGCTATCCGCACTCCGACCAGCCGCACGCCGGGCATGTAATACATCCGCTTTCGTGAATAAGTTTACTACCACAAACTGGACACACATTGTTTTTTATGGCCTGCCTTTGTTCTTCAATGCTTTTCTCGTTCACAAACTTAAAAACCTCCTTTACTGTTTCAAGATCCCGCGCCACGAGGCCTATACCACCGGCCGCGCGGATCTCCTGAAGCACTTGTTCTTGCGCTTCGGTTGTTTTACTGTTTCTTTCAGGCCGCTTTACTTCAATCCCAACAAAGCGGCCCCGGTGACAAACAATCAAATCAGGGATCCCGGGGCGGCCGTAATAACCGCCCCAGTGTTTATAGGCAAACGTTTTAGGCTGTTTTGCTAGCCAACGCTGTATTTTTCTTACAATGTCGCGTTCAAGCACGTTTATATTATACCACATCATTCTTCCTTTTTTGATTTATAAAACACTGCCCGAAGCACAGTACGAACAAGGCTTGCATCTTCGGCATAAGTATCATCCGCAAGATTGTTTTGGGATCGGTAAATCGCGATGTTTTCTGATATCCACATTTTCTGTGCGCCTGCGGCTTCCATTTCAACTTGTACGTTTATAGCCCGGCCCCAGGTGCCAATGTAGTAATAATGCATACCTATTTTTGCAAAGTACATGCCTTCAGGAATGCTTGAAAGGATTATAGGTTCGTTGTCGGCCTGAACGCGGTCAAATAACTGGTAGGTAGCATTATTTATGGCGTATAGTTCCCGCGCGGTTCCCAGCCCGTCATAAATGTACGTGTCTAATAGGGCTAAATCAGAACCGCCAAATTCAGCCGCGCGCTTCCAGCTGCCAGTTGCCCGCAGGTAAAGATAGTAAACCGCATCGGTTTCTTCTTGCTTCGCCAGCCTGTCGCGGACAAACACCCATGGCGGCGTGTTTTGTGGTAAAAGCGGGAGAAGGTATACTTCCCCCGCCCGCTGTACGTGCTTTGCGTCATATCCAGTGCCAGCACCAAGTGCGGCACTAGTTCTTGCTAGCTGATCCGTGATAACATAAACCTTGTTTTCTTTTACTATTATTGCGTATGCCACGTTTTAGCCCTCCTTTGAAACGCTACCACGCACAATCGCGTCCATCATAATCTTAAGTAGTTCGTTGCGAGATCCTTTGCCGTATTCTAACACGTCACAAATCTGCTTCGCGGCCTGTGAATACCAGAAATTCTTTTGTTCCTGAAGCACAATGTCAAGTATTTCTAACAGTGCTTCTTCTATTTCTGCATCCGTGCGGCCAAAAGCACCACCAATTGCGTTCTGAATTGTAGCAAGCGCGCCGTGTTCAAGAAGTTCTGCACGTATTCTGTTTTTCATTTATATCACCCCCTTTCCAATTTTTTGGCCCTGCTTTACAACTTCCTGCACAAATCGTTCGTAGAATTCATACTTTGTTTCTCTTGTCGCAAGTTCCATTTTCCTTACCTCCTTGTTTTTTTATTCGGCCCGTATTTCTTCGGGTGTTAAGTTATGTCGCAAATACTTCGTTCGTGGTGGATCCGCAATGTTTACCTTGCGCATGCAAGCACCTATTGTAAATAATGGTACGATTGTATAACCGCGCCATGTAAGCCTAAAAATGTCTGTCGCGGTAGTGCCCGATTTTGATAGTATCGCATTAACTTCGCTCATGCTATATGGTATATATTCTAAACCACTCCAGAAAGGTGCATCATCCATATCAAGTGAGCTGTTATTTACCTTCCATAGTTTTAACGCCTCTTCTGTAGGATACCAGTAACCATAAGCATAAACTACATTAGTTTTAACTACAAGGTATTCTGCTACAAACTTACCTAGTGCTCCAAGATCTACCACGTTAAGACCCTGCTCTTTGTCTTCTTTGGTAAACTCAAGTAACATTTCGTTCTGCTCCATCTTTCTTTACCTCCTTCTATTTTATTGTTTCTTGCCTGATACTATTATACCACAAGTTAATGGGTTTTATACGTGTCAAGCCCTTTCTGGTGCCATTTTTAGCCGTAAATAGCGTTTCTTAACAAAAATTTAACGGGCGGGGGAGAAGAACCTTAGAAACCTGTTTTATGCATTTTACAGGCCGCATTGTTTTTAAAAAATAAAAATAATTTCAGGGCGGCCCCGGTGGTGGACACATGCGGGACACGGACGGGACACCTTGCAAAGAAAATAAAATTATGCAAAACCCAGAAACACCGTTCCTAACAGGCGCGCTTCAATGGGACACCGCGTGTCCCGGCATAAAAACAGCCAAATGCCAACAAATATAGGAATGATGCCACTTTTTCAGATGGGACAGATGGGACACCTGTAAAACATCAACTTGTATGAAATTTTTACCTTCCGAAAGAAAAAATACGACAAACGCAAAAAACCTGTGTCCCATGTGTCCCAAACTAAAGAAATGTAGGTATTTCCTACAAAAGCACGGGACACCGATGGGACACCATGGGACATAACATTCGCTTAACAATCGCAACAAAGCTAGGAAATACCTAGTTATGCATTCTAAATAATTTTGATAATGGGACACCAAACAAGTTTACATGTTTTCTATGATAAACAGCTCTTGTCATTTTGCATTAAAAATAACAAGTAATACAGATAAAAACAGGGCCCCTGCTTGCAATATGCAGGAACCCTGTAAAATCGTGCAATTTTATGCGGTTTTAGAATGGGAGGTCGTCAAGGCCTATTTCATCTTCAATGCCATCTAAGTATCCGGGTTCCACGGGCTCTATCTCCTTTGCGAATGTGATACCTATGAAGCGCATCCTGACGCCCTGATAATATTTTCTAATAGTGTTAACTTTCTTATCGCCATCTTCTCTTAATAACATGCCGCGTTCTGCTAGCCCAGCTATTATCTTATCTGGGTTGTAACCGGCCCGCCTGAGGTATTCTTTTAGCCGCGTTGGGAAGATGTAAAAAGTTTTGGTGCTTTCTTCATACACGCCAAGGCAATCGCGGGGTTCTATTGTTGTTCCCATTTTTTGAAACTGCACGATGTTTGAAAAACACCAATCCTGTATTGAGCTGTACACACGCATAACAATGTCCGCTTCTTCTGTGTCAGCGATGGCATCTACTATTTTATCTGCCAGTTCTAAACACGAACGCCACGCGTCCTGTTCGCCAAATACCCACTGGGCAACATAGAACTCCGCGGTAAGAACCACCGCGATGCTAGAAAGGTTGCTAAGTATCTTTATCCCTGCGTATTTTTCTACAAGCGCCTGTTCAAACCGCGCAAACGTGTTTTTAAGTTGTTTTTCATCTAATTGAAGCAATTGTTGTATAAAGTATGGCCCGGCGGTTCCAAAATAATGTTCCACTGCCACGTGCAAGCGGGCTGCGTCCTTTTCATCAGTGATTGGCTTGCCACATATTTCTAGCGTGCGTGAGAATACGCCTTCATTTGAACTATCAGCCGTGAGTGGTTCTTCACCGGTGCTAAGCACTATGCTTCGCCACGTTCGCTTCGTTTGTATCCCGCCAGTTCTGGTTCCACGCGTTTTAGAAGTGCCCAAAGAAAGCATGTAAACAAGTTTTTCTATAAAATCCTGCTTGTTTCCTACCTGCTTTTCATCAATGCCCAGCGGCAGATCTGTAAACAGTGCCGCCATTTTTTCAAGGCCGACTAAGGTTGAGTTGAATGTGGTTATTAGGCCCTCTGGATCGCCCCACGCTGAAAGCGCCGCCTTTAACGTTGCGGTTTTACCCGCCCTACTGGGGCCCCAGTTGTGCACTACAAAGATCCGGTGGCCAAGCGGCTTTAATAGTGGCGCCGCGAAGCTTGAAGCAAGCAGGAAGCGGAATATAGGATTTTTTCTAAACGGTGCTATAATGTCCCGCCACTGTATAAGCGTTCCTTCTTCAGTATACGCACTTACCGCGATTGCGCTTCCTGGGTCAAGATCAAGTAACAGATCACCCTGCGCGCCTGGTATAAAGTTTTTACCGTGCCAACCCAACTGATCAACTGCAACGGCCTTTTGAAACACTTTTATATTCGCATTTTCAAGTTCTAGCAGCCAATCCATCACAAGGCCCGCGGTGCGCGATGATATTCCTATATGAAGTGGGGCTAAAGTGCTTGTTATGTTGCGCGCTTCAAATATATTGTTCCTAGATACAATCGCGGTTTTCCATTGGTTGTCATCGTACCATGTTATTTCCAGCTTTTCTTCTTGTTCTGTTATAATGCGGCGCGATATAAGAATAGGGTTTCTACAAACAAGTTTATCATCTTTAAAAATGCCATCAAGTGTCACCGCATAACCCTCTGGGCACCGCAACTGCACGGGACACCCTTCAAAAGTGATGTCGGGTTCGTTTATGGCCGCATCAATGTTTACGGGCTTCGCATTTCGGAACGCGTCCATAAACACATCCATAAAACCGGCCGGGTGTTTTTCTTGTAATTCAGATACATCTTTATAACCTACAAATGTCAACTGATATATTTCTTGCACGGGCCGCGCCTCTGCTATCTTCCTAAGAAAGGTTCGGCCACCGCTGTCGGGCTCCACATACACGTATATTCTGTGAAATTTTTCCAGATATTTCAGCCACTCTGCTTTAAACGTGCTAGCACCGGGTATCCCAAGGGCCGCGATGTTGTGATGCCACAGTGTTTGTGCATCGCTTTCACCTTCCACAAGCACAATGTATTCTGGGCCCCAGTTTTTTAACAGCCATACACCATACGGGATTAACCGCGCGCCTTCTTTCCAGTCAAACCTTTTGTCGCCGGCCGGGAAGTACCTGCGGCGAACTGCCACTACGTTTTCTGCTTCCTCAAGATATGGTATAAGAACGCGTTGCCCGTCATCACTTAAACCCAAGGAACGCAAGAAATCCAGTGGTAGGTTTTTTTCACGAGAATAATCTTCTACGGTATAAGCTATGCCTTTTTTGGCGTCCAGTATACCAGCAAAGTTTAAAATAATGTCCCATGCTTCACGCCGTGACACCCCCAGAAGCCGTTCTATAAACGTAACAGCATTACCACCTTCGCCCTCTGCAAAACAGAACCACGTTCCGTGTTCAAGGTTAACACTAAAAGAAGGTTTTTTGTCGTCATGAAACGGGCATAAACCAATGGCCTGATTGCCGCTCGGCTTTAACTTTTGCACATACTGGGAATAAAAATCATACCAATTTACTTTTTCATCTATGTTTATCATGGTCCTTACCTCTTTTAATTATATCTTAATCAACAAACAAATCTTCTACTTGGCAATCCAGCGCACGGGCAATCTTAAGTGCTACCTCTAGCCGCGGCGTTCTTAAATCGCGCTCCACAAATGAAATAAACGCGGTTGAAACACCTGCGGCCTTCGCAAGCTCCCTAAGTGTCATGCCGCGCTCCTGTCGTTTCTCACGTATTTTATTTTTCATTGTTTTACCTCCTTTCTGGGGGCGGTCTGCGCCGCCCCCATGTGTTTTAATTGGATCTACTTGGCAATCCAGCGCGCGGGATATCTGAAGCCGTGATTAAGAAGTTCTTGTTCTACTTCCCGAACCCTTTCTGTATCGCCTACAAACTCCGCTAGAACAACCTTGCCAGGAACGTGTTCAATGTTAAACCCACGCAACTTTAACCAGCCAGCGCACTTATCTGTGTCCGGTCCTACCACCATTACTGCTACAAACTCCACACCTTCTTTTGTTTTCCCGTGATCCACAATGCTTTTCATGCTTCTTACCTCCTGTTTTTTATATTTGCCTTCCGGCTACTTCTATTATACCACAGGTAAACATGTTTTATACTACCACTCGCCGGTTTCTAAAATCTTCTTTGCCTCTTCTTTTGTAATGAAGTAAAAGGAATCAGGCTTGTTTTGTCCGCCGTAGCAGCACACGACATAATCGCCTTCTTCTAAAAGTTTTATTAAAAGCTCCAGCGCAAAACTTGTCCCACTGATAAGAACGTAGCCACTGATACACTTCTTATTGCACCTTTCCTTTTGTTGCTTTGTCATTTTTCCTTACCTCCTGTTTTTATATTCGGCCTCATCGTTCTGGTCTGATTGTATTATACCACTAGTAAACATATTTCAACCATTAAAATGTTAAGTATGTTTTAAGAAATAAAAACGGCGGGCCGTTGTTGCCCGCCTATAGAGAAAGGAGGTAAGGAGGGAAAGCACCCTGCTTACATATTCATATTATACCCGGTTTTTTACAAATTATTCCATGCATCGCCAAGTTCCGCTTTTAACTGCTTCAGGGCCGCTTCAATCAGCGCCTTTACTTCATCGGTACTAAGTTGTAGGCCCATCTGTGTTGCCATGTTTGATAACCACTCGGCCGCCTTTTCATATTTTTCAGGGCCGCTGAGGTCCTTGTATGCCTGTTGCACGAACTGAACTGCTATGCGCGCCAGCTCTTGCTTCGTTTCCAGTTCTTGTTTTATCTGTTGTACCTTTTCAGTACCAAGCCGCTTCTGTAGCCATGCTACTAAATAGCCAACAAGCACAGGTATAAGCACGGCTATAATGTCAAACAATAATTGTAACAATGCATCGTGCATGTTATTTCCCTCCCTTCAGCACATCATACAACTTAGCTATCATAGTGGCCACTTCGGCCTTGGTGGCGGGCTTATCGGGGTTAAAGTTGCCGGTCCCGTCGCCTGCTATAATGCCAAGTTCTTTCAGTTTTTTAATGTACTGATACGCCCAGTACGTGCTAGGCACGTCATTAAACACTTTATCACCTCCAAGTTTCTTTCTAACACCAGATATAACCGCGTCCCATTGAAACCGCTCGCCCGGGCAATGCGGTTTATTCCGTGGTGTTACTTCGTAGTGGCCAATAATGTGGTCGCGGTCCACCGGTATCTGAACGCCCCAGATACGTTTCACTTCTTGTATTATAAAAGCTATAACTTCTATCTCTGCCTGTAACTGCGCCGGTGTAAGCTCGCCTCGTGTTTTACTATAAAACCCTTCATTTTCAATGCTAATCGTAAAATAATTTGCGTTTGTTTTTCTTTCTTTCACCAGCCGGGCAGTAGCATAGCCGTAGTGCGTACTATCCGCTGGGTTTGTGCTTGTTCCATTGCACCACGCCGTGTCGCGGAGATCTACCATTTGTGCCACGCGTCCGTCCTGTGCTACTACAAAATGGCTTGACACGCGGGATTTTGGATTCTGCATCCATGCAATTGTGCCAAGGTAGGTTCCCTCGGCGATGTGACACACAATCACATCAGGCACCCATGTCCGGCTGTAAAAGGTGCGGCCTGCCCATTTATTTGGGCTAGTATACTTATTTATCGTCATCGCTATCACACCCACCGTGCCGTGTTTCTTCCCTTTTTATGCCCGCGAGGGCCCATAACTCGCCGGTTGTAAAGGCAAACCACGCCGCGATTAGGGTTGCGGGCTCGGTTCCTGTATGCCAAAACAAGGCAAGCACCGCCACCACAAACAAGGCATTAAGTGTGATAATCCATCGCACCACGCGCTTTGAAAACTTATCTTGCATTTTCTCGCCTCCTCGCTAAATCTACAAGTTCGTCTAGCTTTGTTTGTTCCTTCGCAATTTCAATCCTAAGCTCGTGTATAAGGTCGATGAGTTCCTTCATGGCCGCTGTGTTATTCTGAATTACTTGTACAAGCTCGTTGCCAGCTTTATTGCCATTCTTTTGTGCTGTGAAAACTTTAACTAAAACGTACCCCAACATCGCTACCGCGTATATTACAATCCCGTATTGTGCTATCTCGGCCCCGGGCATCGTGCTACTCCTCATAAATAAAATCGTACTGAACTTTTAATGTTTGCTGATTTGTTTTTGTGACAGGTGCGGCTAGCCGCGTGCGGGCGAAGTAGCGGTCGGCAATGTGACACTTGTAAAGGTTTCTGTCATAATTAAGTAAGTATAAATATTCACCAATAGATGTTATTCCAACAGTGTAATAAATCGTATATATAGGACTACTGAGAGCACCAATAATTTCTCCGGTTAAAGATATTTTATATAATCTATAAACCGAGCTTGAAACATATAAGTACGGGGAAACATATGTTAAAGAAAATCCGCTACTAGATCCCCGTTCCATGCTTCCTTCAATATTATGTGAACTTATTACCGTACCATCTGCAGATATTTTATACAATACTTTTTCATATGCAGATAGTGCATATAAATATGTTCCGTCACTTGCCAAACCAAAACCTGTGCTTGAGTTTGTATTAATCCCAGTATTATATGTATTTAAAACAGCGCCGCTTGTAGATATTTTATACAATGTTCCATTATATTCCATGGCATAAAAGTATGGATCCATAAATGTAATGCATTTACTGCAATATGAACGAATTCCAGTATCTATTGAACTTAATACGTCGCCGCTAGTTGATATTTTATAAAATATGCCATCAGGTGCTAGTGTATATAAAAAAGTACCATCAGTTGCTAAATCAAAGCTGGCATTTCCTCCTCCTTCATAAATCCCAATACTTTTATTTAAAACAGTATCTGTATATGGTAAAAAACTGTTTCCCCAAATAATTGTTTGAAACGTTCCATTCGCCGCGTGGGTAGGCCAATCAAATACCCAGTGAATTCTATTGTTAGTTGCATAGCTTTCTGCCGTGTTTGGTGTGCCGCGCATGGTATCGCTTCCGCTATATGTGCTTTTATTTGCCCAACCAATTTGCATCCCGGGGTTTCCATCACTAGTGTTGGTTGCATTGAATGTAGAAATCCTCACTCTTTCGTTTTCTGGCTTTGAACTACTGCTTAGAAAAATGTTATCCATTTCCCAATAACCACTATAAGAAATTGATTTATTGTAAGCACCAGTACAGAATTTATCCCACTGGTAGCTTCTTAACCACGCATATATTTCTGGATAAATAATATTCGGTGTGTGTGCTTCAAGTTCAAGCCTACCAGTGCGTGCATTGTACAAGTATACACTTGCGCAGCCCTTTATAGGCAAATCTGGCTTGCGTTTGATTTCCACGTATTCTTTCCCGGTAAGATAATCTTTTACAATGCTTTTCATGTTTAGCCCTCCACTTCTGTAAGTATTGCGCTAGCTTCAATGCCAACGCCGATTATATTTTCTTCTATTGTAACACTATCTAACATATTTGCACCAGCAGGTTGTATAACACCGGCACTGCCTTCTGGGATAACAGAAATTGTGTTTTCACCAATTTGTGCCACATCTTCTGCCTCCGCGTGTGGCCATTCAATAAAAAAATTCCCACCGCCAGCCCCTTGTGTGAGAATATATACCTGCGCATTTTTAAACGGGATAGAAAAAGTGCCTCTGCTTATATTCATAGAAAACTTTATAACCACGTTCCCACTATTCATTACCACAAACTTAGGGATTGCGATTGTGTTCCAACCCGGAGTGACGACCTGTTTGATAGTAGGTATGGTGCCTACATTGCCCACTGCCAACGAAACCTCCACTGTGGCGGTTGTGCTGGCTTCGCCCACAATTAAAGCGCCTATAATAGCTTGCGCCGATGTAAGATTATCCACTGCGAGAGAAACAACGTTTGTGGGACCCGATACTTGTATAGCGCTTGAGTTTTCAAAGTAAAAAACACCAAACCCGCCGCCAGTACCACCCGCGCCGCCGTATACAGGATAAGCACCGCCACTCAATATGTTTTCTAACACGGGAACTGGGTTTGCTAGTTCCACTTCCGTGTCCTGTGGCCGCGATCCCACGCGCTTTATCCGCACAATG